>Ga0256404_1000243_pt1 | contig 139774 bp, 84 predicted proteins | sample RumenRJG_01DNA_FD_185990 | JGI IMG/M metagenome (GOLD analysis project Ga0256404, IMG submission 185990) | Bovine rumen microbial communities from Lethbridge, Alberta, Canada - RJG_01 | ecosystem: Host-associated > Mammals > Digestive system > Stomach > Rumen | place: Canada: Alberta... | reverse complement strand
TGCACTGTATGCACTTGTCGATATCCCAAACGGGAACCTTAACCGCGGTACCGCGTTTTTCGTACTTGGTGGTGCCTACGGGTACGGAACCGTCGGCGTTGAACGCGCTTACGGGGAGGGTGTCGCCCTTTTGGCAAAGAATGGGGTTGACGACGGTCTTGAAGTAGTCGGTACCCTTAACTTCTACCATGGGAGCGCCTTCGGTGGTGGTAGCCCAGGATTCGGGGTATTTGACTTCAACGAGGTTGGCGATAGCTCCGTCTACTGCGGCGTAGTTCATATTTACTACCGCGTCGCCTTTCTTGCCGTAGGTCTTCTTGATTGCCTGCTTCATATATTCTTCGGCTTGTTCGTAGGGAATGACTTCGGTAAGTTTGAAGAACGCAGCCTGCATAACGGTGTTTACGCCCTTGGTAGCTCCTATGGAAGCGATGACCTTGTTACCGTCGAGGGTGAAGAACTTGATATGCTTTTTCGCAATGGCGTTCTTGACGCAGGCGGGAAGTTCTTTATCCATTTCTTCGGGGGTCCAGATGCTGTTAAGGAGGAAAGTTCCGCCTTCTTTAAGGTCGGACAACATATCGTAACGATAGATGTAGCTCGGGCAGTGGCAAGCGACGAAGTCGGCGTGGTCGATAAGATAGCTGCTCTTAATGGGCTTGTCGCCGAAACGCAAGTGGCTTATCGTGATACCACCCGACTTTTTGGAGTCGTAGTGGAAGTAGCCCTGCGCGTATTTGTCGGTGTGGTCGCCGATAATCTTAATGGAGTTCTTGTTAGCGCCTACGGTACCGTCGGAACCTAATCCGTAGAACTTGCAGCAGATAGAACCTGCCGGAGCGGCGTTTACGAAATCGCCCATGGGGAGAGAAGTGTGGCTTACGTCGTCGTTTATTCCTACGGTGAAGTGGTCCTTATTCGCAGCGCCCATATTAGCGTATACGCTCGCTATCATGGTGGGGTTGAATTCCTTGCTGCCCATACCGTAACGTCCGCCTAAGATGACGAACTTTTCGCCGCGGAGCGCGGAGCAAACGTCGAGATACAAGGGTTCTCCGAGCGCGCCGGGTTCTTTCGTTCTGTCGAGTACGGTGACGTACTTTGCGGTGGCGGGGATAGCCTCTTTAAGTTTGTCGGCTCTGAACGGACGATAAAGTCTTACTTTAACCAAGCCTACTTTTCCGCCGCGAGCGTTGATATAGTCTACGGTTTCTTCACAGGCTTCGCATCCGGAACCCATCATAACTATTACTTTTTCCGCGTCGGCGGCTCCGTAGTAGTCGAAGAGGTTATATTTTCTGCCGGTGACGGATTCGACCTGTTTCATACAGTCTTCCACGATTTCGGGAACTCTGTCGTAATAAACGTTGCAGGCTTCTCTGTTCTGGAAGTAGATATCGCCGTTTTGCGCGGTGCCTTTCTGAACGGGGTGTTCGGGGTTGAGCGCGCGATTTTTGAAGTCGCGTACGTCGTTCATATCGACGAGCTTCTTCATGTCTTCGTAGTCGATAACGTCGATTTTGCTTACTTCGTGACTGGTACGGAAACCGTCGAAGAAGTGCAAGAAAGGAACTTTGGATTTAAGGGTGGCGAGGTGAGAAACCAACGCGAGGTCCATAACTTCCTGAACCGAGTTGCTGCAAAGCATAGCGAAACCGGTCTGTCTGCACGCCATTACGTCGGCGTGGTCGCCGAAAATGTTAAGAGCGTGAGCAGCCAAGGCTCTTGCCGATACGTGGAATACGCAGGGCATAAGTTCGCCCGCGATTTTGTACATGTTCGGGATCATAAGGAGAAGACCTTGCGACGCGGTGAACGTGGTAGTCAGAGCGCCTGCGCAAAGAGAACCGTGAACGGCTCCCGCAGCGCCCGCTTCCGATTGCATTTCGGCGATACGCAGTTCCTGTCCGAACATATTTTTCCTGCCCTGAGCAGCCCACTCGTCAGAGTTTTCCGCCATAGGAGAGGAAGGAGTGATAGGATATATAGCCGCTACTTCGCTGAACGCATAAGCTACGTGAGCCGCGGCGGTATTCCCGTCAATAGTCATTTTTTTACTCATCTGAACCTCCGTTTGAAAGTATATTTCGTTTGATGTTTGGTGTGTTACATATTGTAATAATTACACTTTTTCAATTATATATATAATCCTAAATAAAGTCAAGGCTAAAAGTCAATTTCCCGCTTTGCGATGATTATTTTCGATATATCATCCGTCGCAAATCGATATACCCGCCGTTTTCCCGCCGCGTCCGTTTCGGCGGCAGGGAGAGGGAACGGTGGTTTTAAGATTTGAAAATATAAAGTTTGTGTTCTTAAAATATATATTTCGGATACCGTAAAGCCGATTTTTAACTTAATTTTCGTAAACCTATTGAAAAACGATAAAATATTTAGTAAAATAAATTTATTATTTTTTGGGAGCAAAACGATGAAAGCCATTAACGTGTTGAAAGGTATCCTAAGGATTGTTATCGTCCTTTTCCTGGTCGCGGCGTCGGCGTTGCTTATTGTAAGTAACGTCGTTAAATACGGAGAAAAGAAAGCCGTTATTTTCGTGCCGGGACTTCTTGCGAGCGGTCTTATTAACGAAGAAAAAGGCAAGCCCGTGTGGGATCCTTTCGTGTCGGAATGGAACCTTATGGATATGTTCGACGAAAGCACTATGATGTCGATGATAGGAGATTTCGCCGTCGCCGCGGTGTCGGAAAACATGCTCGGAGACATTTTAAGCAATTCGCCCGACAGTATTTTTAATCAGATAGCGATGGACGAAAACGGCGTACCCGTAAACAAACACGTCGTCCCCGCCGATTTCGACACCTGCGAAACGGGGCAGAAATACGGCGCGCTCCGCTCTTTCCAAAGAGCCTACGAAGCCGTCAACGCCCGCTACAAAAATTCCGGAGCGGATATAAGAATATACAATTACGACTGGAGAATAGATAACAGAATAAATTCCGCTAATCTCGAAAAGTTCATTAACGAAAAAGGTTACGACAAAGTAATCCTTATCGGTCACAGTATGGGCAACGTGGTCATCGCAAATTACCTTGCGAGGAACGAAGAAAACCGCAATAAAACCATAGCTCACCTGTCTTACGCCGGACCTATGTACGGTTCTCTGAACGCTCTTACCACGTTGGAAAACTTCGAAGGTATGGCGCAGATGCTTTACGATATGACGGATAAGATACCTTTAATAGGAAGCGGATTAAGAAGCGAAATCGACCGCGTGTTCGCCGAACAGTTCACTCCGCTCGGAATGCATTTGCCCACGATAGCGCAGCTTTTGCCTTCGCCCGAAATGTTCGACACTCCCTATTGCGACGGGGATAAGAGTTTTCTTTATATAGACGGTCGTCCCGTAAAGACGAGGGAAGAACTGCTGTCTTTTTACAAGACCCGTAAGTGGTCGTATACCGACGACGGCTCGAAAGTAAAGTGTTTCGTCGACGACTTGGGCGAATATTGGGATAGTTTTTACGTCGATACCGAAAATGGCAAAGTACACGCTTCCGCCTTAGTGCCGACTTACTATTTCGCGGGAGTGGGGACGGAAACCACGGTAGCCGTGTATATCGAAAACGACGAATACGCAAGGAGCGAAAGCGATATGCAAGGAGACGGAACGGTGCCTTATTACAGCGCGACTTTCAACAATACGGACAAGGTGTTTTCCGAAGCCGAAAATAAGTCCGACAGCCGCTATATAGTGAGCGTACCCGTAAAGAGCCACTTCGAATGCGGGTGCGATTTCAAAAACGAAACCGAAAGAGAAACTTTCGCTTATCTCGACGAAGCGATGAACGTAGATATTGCGGAGTTTTTCAAAAATCTGTTCGCATAATAACATTATTATGCGTTGACAACGGCACGGTTTTGTGATAGATTTTGTTCGCGTTTAACTCTTGCACGATTGCCGTAAAACGCAAAATCCTTTGCGAGGAGAAAGGTTATGAAAAAAGAAAACGAGCGACGCGTGACCGCGCCCACGAGAAAAAATTACGACGCGTTGACGAAGGCGTTGACCTCGCTTATGTCGGAACGGAATTACGGAGATATATCCGTAGTTGAAATTTGCGAAAAAGCGAAAGTTCAGAGAGTAACTTTTTATAACTATTTCGAGGATAAAGACGACCTTTTGAGATTTTGCGTAAAAGAGCTTATGGGGGCTTTTTCGGAGAGAGTGAAAATAGAAAAAGCAGTCACCGACGCGGATATAGACAAGCTGACGAGACTTACTATATGCTTTATAGAAAAGAACCGCGCCATAGTGGAAAATCTATTTAACGAAAAGGACGGAAAGGGCGTATTTATTATTCAAAGAATAATATCCGGTTATTTTTCCGATAAGGCGGCTGCCGACGACGCCGTGCCTATCCCCGCGGGGTTGTACGGGGAGTACTGTTCCGCAAGCATAGTTTTCGCAATTAAATGGTGGCTCGACGAAGGTAAAAATTATACCGAAGAGCAGATGGTAAGCTATGTAAAACTACTCATAAACGCCGAAAGATTTATTGAAAAAAGCTATTAAAAAACGACGCTTTTCATTAAAAACGGAGAACGGATTTTTGTGACGAAATCCGTTTTTTTATATGATTTTTTCGAGAAGAAAAGGCTGTGTGGTTTCGACAAATCTTTTCCGCAAAATTTAATATATTATTTATATAATAGTTTTTGAAAATTACAGTTGACCTGGGTTCGTTGCGTAATGTATAATAGAACAGGTAAATTATGGCAGAAAGGCAGGTACTTAAACTTAAAGCGAGAGCGAAACTGAACCTTTTTCTCGGAGTCACCGGGAAGGTCGGCGAAAAACATTCTCTCGATACCCTGATAGTGCCCGTAGAGCTTTACGACGACGTGTATATGGAAAAAGCCGACGGAGTCGAGATAAGTTACGACGGGAAACCGAGTCCGTACGAAACGGATACGGTAAAAAAAGCCGTTAATTTACTTAAAGAACGATATTTCGACGGCGGAGTGAGAATAAACGTAATAAAACGCATACCCGAAAGGGCGGGCGTGGGCGGTTCTTCCGCAGACGCGGCGGCGGTGGTCAGAGGGTTGGAAAAACTCTACGGCTTCACGGCGGACGCGGCGGTTATTGCCGAGATAGGGAGCGACGTGTATCCTATGTATCTCGATTGCCCCTGCCGCCTTAAAGGGGTAGGGAAGGAAGTCGAAAAAGTTGCTATCCCCGACGGAATGAAGTTCGTTCTCGTCGAAACGGGAAAAGGGGTAAGCACTAAACTCTGTTTCGACCTCTACGACTCGGTGGGAGGAGAAAATCCCGACGGCGACGAAATTATGAAAAAGTTATCGGCAAGAGAATATTTTACGCCGATAAACGCTCTTTACGACGGAGCGGTGAAGTCGGTTCCCGAAATCAAGGACGCGTCGGACGTGTTGAGTAAGGCGGGGTTCCGTTGCGGAATGACGGGCAGCGGAAGCGGAACGTTCGGGTACGAATACGACGAGAAAGTCTTTGAAGAAAAACTGTCGGCTCTTAAAAAGTCGGTAGGAAAAAAATATAGGATAACAACCTTTTAAGGAGAGGATATGACCAAGAACACTTATGATTATCCCGTGTACTTGTTCAACGAAGGCACCAACTTCGAATCGTACAAGTTTTTTGCGGTGACACCCGTGCATAAGGATAAGAAACGTATGTGGCGATTCAGAGTCTGGGCCCCCAACGCGGAAAGCGTGAGCGTAGTGGGCGATTTCAACGGCTGGAACCGCGACGCCAACCCTATGGTAAAACTCGGAACGACGGGTATTTGGGAAGGTTACGTCAAAGGAATTAAGCGGTACAACAACTACAAGTATTCCATTCAGGGCGTGGACCACGTAATAAGACTGAAAGCCGATCCGTACGCCACGCACAGCGAAACCGCTCCCGCTACCGCGTCGAAAATTTACGACATATACGGCTACGCCTGGGGCGACTCGGAATACCTTGCGGCAAGAAAGGGGCGTAACAGTTACGAACTTCCTATGAACATTTACGAAGTTCATGCAGGTTCGTGGAAAATTAACGCCGACGGCAATTTTTATTCCTATCGTCAGTTGGCAGACGAATTAGTACCCTACGTCAAGGATATGGGGTACACGCATATAGAACTTCTTCCCGTGACCGAACATCCTTTCGACGGCAGTTGGGGGTATCAGGTGACGGGACTTTTCGCGCCCACTTCCCGCTACGGTACGCCGCACGATTTTATGTATTTCGTCGACAAGTGCCACAAGGAAGGAATAGGGGTAATTATGGATTTCGTATTGAGCCACTTCCCGAAAGACGAATTCGGACTTTACGAATTCGACGGAACCTGTCAATACGAATACGAAGATATTTACAAGCAGGAACATAAGAGTTGGGGTACGAGAGTATTCGACTACAACAAGCCGCAGGTAAGAAGTTATCTTATAAGCGCGGTCGATTTCTGGTTTACCAACTACCACGTAGACGGTATGCGGTTGGACGCGGTGGCAAGTATGCTTTACCTTAACTACGACCGCCGCAACGGAGAATGGCGTCCCAACGAAAAGGGAGGAGAATTCAATCTCGAAGCCATTTACTTTTTGCAGACGCTTAACCAAACCATATTGACCCGTCACCCCGACGTAATGATGATAGCGGAAGAATCGACGGCTTTTCCGATGGTCACGATGCCTCCGAAGATAGGCGGACTCGGATTTAATTACAAATGGAATATGGGTTGGATGAACGACACTCTCAACTACATAAAGACCGACCCGCTTTTCCGAAAAGGTAATCACGACAAACTGACGTTCTCGTTGACTTACGCGTTCAGCGAAAACTATATTCTGCCGTTTTCTCACGACGAAGTGGTACACGGCAAGTGCAGTCTTATAGGTAAGATTCCCGGGTCGTACGAAGAAAAGTTCGGCGGGTTGAAGACTTTACTTTCCTATCAGATGGCGTTCCCCGGGAAAAAGCTCAACTTTATGGGCAACGAATTCGGGCAGTTTATCGAATGGGATTACAAAAAGAGCCTCGACTGGTTCTTATTAGACTACGACAGCCATACCCTTATCCGTTCTTACATAAGGGATATGAACAGAATGTATCTCGACAACAAACCTATGTACGAACTCGACTGCTCCTACGACGGGTTCAAGTGGGTAGTCGTAGACGACAGCAGTCAGAACGTGATAGCCTTTACCCGTTACGACAAGAAAGGCGACGGAATAACGGTAATTATAAACTTCTCGCCGGTAAAGAGAAGCGATTATCGCATAGGCGTGGACAGACAGGGCGTATATACCGAAATACTCAATTCCGAAAGCGTAAAGTACGGCGGCAAAGTCGAGTGCGGAAAAGAATACGTCACGATAGACGAAGCCCGTCACGGAAAAGAACAGTCTATATCTCTGGAAGCGGAGGGCAATTCGGCTATATTCATTAAGTGGACAAAACCTCTCGACGAGAGTCAAATAAAACGCATTAAAAAGAAAAACGACACGATGAAGGGAGAAGAGATTCCCGCAACAACCCGCAAGGGAAGAACAAAATAAGGAGAGAATCAAATGTTAAGTACAAAGAAAGAATGTGTGGCAATGTTGCTTGCAGGCGGACAAGGTACCCGTTTGGGCGTGCTTACTCAGGACGTAGCCAAACCTGCCGTTCCGTTCGGCGGAAAGTACAGAATAATCGACTTTCCCATATCGAACACGATAAACTCCGGTATCGACACGATAGGCGTGCTTACGCAGTATCAGCCGTTCGAACTTAATCAGTATATCGGCAACGGTCAACCGTGGGATTTGGACAGACTGAACGGAGGCGCCTTCGTTTTGCCCCCTTATCAGAAAGGCAAATCGGGCGAGTGGTACAAAGGCACCGCGAACGCTATCTATCAGAACATTAACTTTATCGACAGATACAATCCCGAATACGTCCTTATATTAAGCGGCGACCATATCTACAAGATGGATTACTCCGAAATGCTCGACGCGCACGTGAAAAACAACGCCGACTGCACCATAGCGGTACTTAACGTCAGCATAGAAGAAGCGAGCCGTTTCGGTATAATGAACACTAACGAAAATAACGAAATTTACGAGTTCGAAGAAAAACCGAAACACCCGAAGTCCACTAAGGCGAGCATGGGTATTTATATCTTCACCTGGAGCAAATTAAGAGATTATCTCATAAGAGACGAAGAAAACAAGGACAGCAGCAACGACTTCGGCAAGAACATTATTCCTATGATGCTCAAAGACGGACAAAAGCTTTTCGCTTACGAATTTTCGGGATACTGGAAAGACGTAGGCACCATAAGCTCTTTGTGGGAAGCGAACATGGACGTTCTGCACCCCGAAACAAGCGGACTTACATTGAACGACCGCAAGTGGAAAATCTACGCGAGAAACACCGCCGAACCCCCTCACTATATCGGCGAAAACGCCGTAATAAGCAATTCGATAGTCAGCGAAGGCTGTAACATCGACGGGAAAGTAACTAATTCGGTAATCTATCACGGTTCTACGGTGGAACGGGGCGCGGAAATAAAGGACAGCATAATAATGCCCGGTACGAAAGTGGGAGCAAATTCCCGTATATGCCACGCGATAGTCGGTTGGAACGCAACTATCGGAGAAAACTGCGTAATAGGCGCGCCGCAAAAAGCTCCCGTCGGCGGAGAGTGGAAGATAGCGGTGGTTGCGCCCGAACTCGAACTCGAACGCAACAGCGTAGTCAAAGAAGGAGAAATGAAGGGAGGTAACAAATAATGAACAATATGATGAGCGTCCTTTTCGCAGCGGGCAACGAAGCGAAATTAAACGAACTTACTTTACACAGAACCACGGCTTCTCTTCCTTTCGGCGGAAGATACCGCCTTATCGACTTCACTTTAAGTAATCTCGTCAACTCGGGAATAACGCAGATAGGTATAGTCACGAGAAGCAATTATCAGTCCCTTATGGACCATATCCGTCAGGGCAGAGACTGGGACCTTAACCGTAAAAACGGCGGTATAAGCGTTTTTCCGCCCTTCGTGTACAACTCTTCGAGAGAAGTATACAAGGGAAAAATCGAAGCTATCTATTCTATCCTTAACTTCCTTAACAAATCGAAGGAAGATTACGTCGTTATCAGCAACTGTAACGTCGCCGCAAACATCGACTTCGAAGAAATTTTCGATAAGCACGTCGAACGTAACGCCGCCGTCACCGTCGTGTGCCATAAGGGATACACCACCACTTCTCCGAGAGTCGTGATAGAATGCGGAGAGGACGAGAAGATAACGGACATTTACGAGACCGAATACGTCGGCAACGAAGAAAAACTCATCTCGCTCAACACTTACCTTATTAAGAAAGACCTGTTAATCGAGTTGGTTCAGAAAGCCTACGCGAGAGGCTTCGTCGATTTTGAAAAGGATATCCTGTTCAAACTCGTCGGCGAAGGAAACGTTTACGCGTACGAACTTACTCAATACGCCGCGATAGTGGACGACGTGAAGACATATTACGGAGAGAGTATGAATCTTCTCAACTTCGAGACGAGAGAAGCCTTGTTCGGACAACCGGGAAAGATTTATACCAAGGTAAAGGACAGCGTTCCTACCATATATAAAGAAGGGGCTAAGGTAAGCAATTCTCTTCTCGCAGACGGCTGCGTTATAAACGGCACCGTCGAAAACAGTATTCTTTTCCGTAACGTAAAGATAGAAGAAGGGGCGATAGTCAAAAATTCCATCGTTATGGAAAACGGCGTCGTCGGCAAGAATTCCAAACTGTCTTACGCCATCACCGATAAGGACGTGACGATAAGCGACGACAGAGACATATCTGGATTTATAACCTATCCCATAGTTATAGTAAAGGGTAAGAGAGTTTAATAAAAACACAAGTCACAGACAAATATACACAAGTACCATTCAGGAGGTCAATATGAAAATATTATTTGCGACCAGCGAAGCGGGTCCGTTCATGAGAACGGGCGGCTTGGGGGACGTAGGGCAGGCTCTGCCTTTGGCTCTTACGAAAGAAAAACAGGACGTGAGAGTAATTATGCCCCTTTACGACGGTATCAAGGATATTTACCGTCAGACTATGCAATTTTTGGGTTCGAAGGTGGTTACGCTCGGCTGGCGTCAGCAGTACGCGGGCGTATTCTTCTACGAATACGAAGGAGTCAAGTATTACTTCATCGACAACGAATACTATTTCAAACGTTTCGGTATCTACGGTCACTATGACGACGGCGAAAGATTTTCTTTCTTTTCGAGAGCGGTTTTAGACGTGTTGACTCTTATCGACTTCACGCCCGACGTAATTCATTGCAACGACTGGCAGACCGGACTTATTCCCGTGTATCTCGACGCTTTCTACAGAGGCGACGAGCGTTACGCCAATATCCGTACCGTAATGACTATTCACAATATAGAATTTCAGGGAGAAATGGACAAGAGCTGCATTTCCGAAGTGTTCGGTATCCCCGCTTCGCACGCAAGCATCGTCGAATATAACAATAACGCGAACATGCTTAAAGCCGGTATAGAAGCGAGCCACGCCGTCACTACGGTAAGCCGCACTTACGCGGAAGAAATTCTTAATCCGTACTTTGCTTACGGTCTGGAAGACATTCTCGCAAAACGTCGCTACAAAATAAGAGGAATACTCAACGGTATCGACACCGACGTATATAACCCGGCAAAAGACAGCGCGCTTTTCGCTAAATACACCTTAAAGACGGTAGCGAAAAAAGCCGCCGACAAAAAAGGTTTGCAGGAACTCGTAAACCTGCCCGTCTCCGCCGACAAACCCCTTATAGGTATGGTAACGAGACTTACCAATCAGAAAGGTATGGACCTTGTGATGGAAGTCATAGAAGAAATCCTTTCCATGGACTTACAAATGGTAATTCTCGGTACGGGCGACTGGAAGTACGAAACCGCTCTTAACGAACTTTCGAGAAGATACGGAAATAAACTTGCCGTAATAATAAACTTCTCCAAAGACATCGCGAGCAAGATTTACGCAGGCAGCGATATGTTCCTTATGCCGAGCAAATTCGAGCCGTGCGGATTAAGTCAACTTATCGCGATGCGTTACGGTTCGGTACCCATAGTCCGCGAAACGGGAGGCTTAAAGGACACCGTACCGGCGTTCAACCCCGTTACCCGCGAAGGCAGAGGATTTACTTTCAAGACCTACAACGCCTACGATATGCTCGACGCTATAAGGAGAGCGGTAGGCACCTATTACAACAAGGAAGAGTGGGCGTCGATAGTAAGCAACGATATGAGCGGAGATTACAGCTGGAAAGCGTCCGCAAAAGAGTACGTAAAACTTTATAACGAAATCACGAAATAACGAAATATTCCCCGATAGCGGTTTATCGGGGAATAGTATTGTAAAAGTGCGGAAAAAGTTATTTGCGTAGACACTTTTTTCAACGAAAAATTATAATATTATACATAGGAGAAATAAATAGTTATATGATAAATATTGCTAAAAAAGAATTGGAACAGCTTATAGAACTCAAACTCGCAAAAATGTTCGGCGTGAAGAAAGAAGACGCGAGCGAACAAATTATGTACAGAGCTTTGTGTCTCGTAGTCAAAGACTTACTCACGCAGGAAAGAGTCGAATTTAAGAAAAAAGTCCGCAAGACGGGAACGAAACAAATCTATTATATGTCGATGGAATTCCTCCTCGGCAGGTCGTTAAGGAACCATTTATATAACAGCGGAATACTCGACGTCGCAACCAAAGCCGTCAAAGAAATGGGCTTCGATATAAATCGTCTTATGGAGATAGAACCCGACGCAGGCTTAGGAAACGGCGGTTTGGGTCGTCTTGCCGCGGCGTATATGGACAGCCTTACCGCATGCGGATACGCGGCGGGCGGTTTTTCGATAAGATACGACTACGGTATTTTCAAGCAGAGAATAGTGGACGGCTGGCAGATGGAACTTCCCGACGACTGGTTGAACAACGGCGACGTATGGCTTAATCCGAGAGAAGAAGACACCTTCGAAGTTAAGTTCGGCGGAACGCTGGAAGAAAACTGGGTGGACGGAAAACTTAAAGTGGAACAAAAGAACGCGACTACGATAGTAGCCGTTCCGTACGATATGAACGTAAGCGGATACGGCAGCGACGCCATCAACACTCTTCGTCTTTGGTCGGCGCGCGCTCCGATGGGATTCGATATGAACCTCTTTTCGAGAGGGGAATACGTCAAGAGCATAGAAGCCAAAGCCATGGCGGAAGCTATAAGCAAAGTTCTTTACCCGGCGGACAACCATTACGAAGGCAAATCGTTAAGATTAAAACAGCAATACTTTTTCGTCAGCGCGTCTATTCAGAGCATATTGAAAAAGCACCTTAAATACAACGAAAGTCTCGATAATCTTCCCGAAAAGGTGGCTATCCACATCAACGACACACACCCGACTCTCTGCATACCGGAACTTATGAGAATACTTCTCGACGATTACGGATACGGCTGGGACGACGCGTGGAAGATTATTACCGAAACGGTATCTTACACCAACCACACCGTCATGCAGGAAGCGTTGGAGACCTGGTCGCAGGACTTGTTCAAGACCTTATTGCCGCGTATATTCCAAATAGTGAACGAAATAAATCAGCGTTTCTGCGCGGAATTATGGAAAGTTTATCCCAATCAGTGGGATAAAATCGCCGCCAACGCGATAGTGAGCGACGGAGTAATCAGAATGGCTAATCTCTGCCTTGCGGCAAGCCACACCATTAACGGCGTCAGCGTACTGCACAGCAATATTCTTAAAGACACCGTTTTCGCAGACTACTACAAAGTAGCCCCCGAAAAATTCACCAACGTAACCAACGGTATCACTCACAGAAGATGGGTGGCGGAAGCCAATCCGCTCCTTGCCGACTTCATCACCGACAAGATAGGCGACGGCTGGATTAAGGACGCGTCGCAACTTGAAAAACTTTTGCCTCTGCAAAACAACCGCAACGTAGCGGAAGAGCTGGCGAAAATAAAGAGAGCGAATAAGGTTCGTCTTGCCGAATATATAAAGAAAGCAAACGGTATATCGGTAGACCCCGACAGTATTTTCGACGTACAGGTAAAGAGACTGCACGAATACAAGCGTCAACTTCTTAACGCTCTGCACATTCTCGACCTATATTATCGTCTTAAAGATAATCCTAATCTCGACATCGTACCGAGAACCTTTATTTTCGGGGCGAAAGCGGCGTCGAGCTACTATATGGCGAAACAGATTATCCGTCTTATCTGCGTAATGGCGGATGTCATCAACAACGATAAGGACATCAAGGGCAAAATAAAAATAGTTTTCCTCGAAAATTACAGAGTGTCCTTAGCCGAAATAATAATGCCCGCAAGCGAAGTCAGCGAGCAAATATCGATAGCCGGTAAAGAAGCGAGCGGCACGGGCAATATGAAGTTTATGATAAACGGCGCGGTGACGATGGGAACCATGGACGGAGCCAACGTGGAAATTCACGAGAGAGTGGGCGACGAAAACATCTTTATTTTCGGACTTCTCGCCGACGAAGTGGCTAAACTTTATAAAGAAGGATATCACCCCACCACTTATTATACGAGCGACAAGAGAATAAAGAGAATAATAGACAATATGCGTTCCGGTATCGGCGGAGTAATGTTCGGCGAAATAGCCGATTCTCTCACGATAGGAAGAGGTTCGCAAGCCGACCCGTATATGTGTCTTGCCGACTTCTCGTCCTACTGCGACGCGCAGGAAAGACTTAACGCGGCTTACCTCGACAAAAACCGTTGGGGCAGAATGAGCCTCGTCAATATAGCAAAGGCAGGTTTCTTTGCGGCAGACAGAAGCGTGGAGGAATATGCTACCCGTATTTGGAACCTCACAAGAGTATAGCGGACCGCTTCTGTTCGATTCGAGAAGTATAAGATACAAATCGCCGTTCGGCGGGATAAGCACCCGTCGGACGGTTCATATACTTTTTCCCGTGGCGGCTTATCTTAATTCGGTAAGCGTAGCTCTCTTTTTACGGCGTAACGACCATACGACGAAGTACCCTTTAAGCCGCGTGGATAAGACCCACGGCTACGTCAATTACGAGACGGAGTTTACGGTAGAAAGAGCGGGGACGTACTATTACAGGTTCGAGATTTATCACGAAGACGGCGGCGTAAGCTACGTCGGCAACGACGGCAACGGCAAAGCGATAATCGGAGAATGGCTACCCGAATGGCAACTTTCGGTATACCAAAACAGCTATTCCACCCCAGATAGTTTCAAGGGCGGAGTAGTGTATCATATTTTCTGCGATAGATTTTTCCACGCGGGAGAAGATAAAAAACCGCGTTACGGCGTGACTAAGGCGTGGGACGAAGAAGTTACTATCGAGGACGCGGACGGAGTGTTCAGAGCCAACGATTTTTACGGCGGCGATTTCAAGGGGATTATTGAAAAACTCGATTATCTTTACGAACTCGGAGTGACCGATATTTATCTTTCGCCGATATTCGAAAGTTCGTCAAATCATCGTTACGACACCGGCGACTATATGAAAGTAGACGGACTTTTGGGGAGCGAAAAGGACTTCGAAGAGCTTATAAAAAAAGCCGACGAAAAGGGTATCGGAATTATTCTCGACGGCGTGTTCAATCACACGGGAGCCGACAGCATATACTTTAACAAGTTCGGTCATTACGACGGCGTGGGGGCGTATCAGTCGAAGTCGAGTCCGTATTACGACTGGTATACTTTTTACGACTATCCCGACGATTACAACTGTTGGTGGGGTTGCACGGTAGTGCCTACCGTCGCTCGCGACGCGAAAGATTTTCACGAGTTTATAGCGGGTGAAGAGGGCGTGATAAAGAAGTGGACGGACAAGGGCGTCAAAGGCTGGCGACTGGACGTCGTGGACGAACTGTCGGAGACTTTCGTCAAAGAGATACGACGCAGAATAAAAAAATGCAATCCGGACGTTACCGTCATAGGAGAAGTCTGGGAAGACGCAAGCACTAAATACAGTTACGGCGAAGAAAGAGAGTATTTCAGGGGCGAGGACCTCGACGGAGTGATGAATTACGTCTTTAAGAAATCTATTCTTAAATTTCTTACCGGCGGAAGCGGAGAGGATTTTGCTTCGGAAACGATGCAGATTATCGAAAACTATCCCAAACAGTCTTTGGATACCTGTCTTACGCTTATCGACAGTCACGACACCGTGAGAGCCATAAACTATCTTTCGGGAGCGAACGGCGGAGAAACGAAAAAAGAACGCCTCGATTACAGGTTAAGTCCCGAAGAGTACGAAAAAGGGAAAAAACTTCTTATGCTCGCCTCGGCGTTGCAGTTTTTCCTGCCCGGAGTACCGAGCGTTTATTACGGCGACGAGATAGGTATGCAGGGCTTCGAAGACCCGATAAATCGCCGCCCTTTCGACTGGAACAATATCGACGGCGATATACTCAATCATTATCGCAGTCTCGGCAAATACAGACGGGAACACAGAGAAAAGTTCGTTTTGCCTGCTACGGTTTGCGGACGGGGCGGAAAAGTAATCGTAAAGAGAGAGGGGCTTACCCTTTACGTCGACCGCGACGAAAACAAGTTTTTAGTGGCGTTTCAATAAAGTTTTGTCGGCAACGGCGAGGAGAAATAAATGGATTTTACCGTAAAATGTAACAAAAAAGATTATTTTAAGTGCAGTATGTACTATATGCGTCGATATTTCGGATTGCGCGAGTGCATACTTTTGGCGATTTTGCTTACGGCGGGAATACTGTTGCAAGTGTTTGCCGATATGACGCTCGTGCTGATATTTTTCGGCGTGACGATGTTAGTGGTTCTCGTCACGGCGGTTTTGTTCGTGTGGACGTCGGTATCGGGATATAAGCTGGAGCTTGAAAAGCAAGGCATAGCCTACCATAAAATCCACTTCGACGAAGATTCTCTTACAGCCGTTTACTTAAACGCCGGCGGAGAACAAATAGCGACGGAAAAGTTCGATTATTCTCAAATAGAAGCCGTCGTGATAAGAAAAAAATTTATTTATATTTACGCGGGAGTGGCGATTTTCTACTACTTGAAAAAAGAAGAAATAGGGGAAGAAAAATTAACCGATTTAGCCGCCTATTTAAGAACCAACGTGCCGAAAGAAAAGTTCAAATTCAAGACCGTTAAGCGTATTTACCCGAAAAAGAAGAAAATATCCATAGAAGGAAACGACAACGAAAACGATAACGAAAACTAAAACAAATATGGAAAAAACAATAAAACGTCGCCGGAACAAGGCGGCGTTTTTTATTGTGTTTTTATAAAAAGCGACAAAAAAACAATATCGTAAAAACGGCAAAAATGCGGTTTACGGTCGATTTTTCGCGAGCGTACGTTGCGGGCGAACGCGTATATATAATATATAATATTTATTTTCACTCTTGCAATCGGGCGGCAAGTATGATATATTTATAATAACTGTAATCGTTTACAGTTTCTTAAGTTGAAATGTGGAGGTTTCACCAAATGAACAAGATGAGATTATCTGGTGCGAAAATCGGATTTATCGTCCTTATCGCGTTGATAAGCGTATTTTCCGTCATCGCATTGACCGCTTGCAACAAGAACTTGGACGTAGCGGAGCTTTCCGTCGTCGAAGACACCGTGCCATCGGTTGCGATAGCCGGAGAGTTTAAGGTTTCGGACGTCAAACTTATCGTCACTTCATCCGACGGTACCACTTCCGAAATCGCCGCTTCTTCGTCGATGCTTACCACCGAAGGGAAGGCGGCTCTTTCCACGGTCGGACAGCAGAACGTAACCCTTTTCTATCAAGGCAAAACGGTAGTAATATCCGTCCTCATAGTGGAAGAGGGCACGGAGACCGTCACCGTCAAGTTCCTTAACGCGGACGGCTCGTCTCTCGGCAAAAGGACGGTAGTCAAGGGCGACGTCATAGCCAACGCCCCCACGCCTTCCGCTGCGGACGCCGCGAAAGAGTTTGTCGGTTGGTTCGACAATTCCGGGAAGAAAATCGACCTTAACAAGGTGGAAGCGGACGTCACCGTCACGGCTAAGTTCGCCGACAACGCCAACGAGTACGAAGTAAGATTTTTCGACTACAAGGGGAATCAGATAGGCAGCACGCAGCTCGTAGCTCACGGGCAGACGGCTACCGTTCCGAGTTGGGTTCAGCCCGCGGAAATAGAATCTTTCTCGTGGCAAGGGTTGGACGTACCGATTACTTCCGGAAAAGATTTCTATATGACCGTCAAGTACAGATCCTATCAGGTTCAGTACTTTTACGTTTTCGAATCGAAAGAGAGCGTAGAGTATGCAATAACCGCTTCGGGCAAACCCGTAGTGGAATCCGTCGTTACCGGAAAGAACGCCGCCAAGCAGGACGAAGCGAAAAGACAACTTGCGGCGCAAGGACTCGAATTCATAAGATGGCAAAACACCTCCACTGTTATAAATGCCGATACGAAAATGATAGCGGTAGTAAAGGACCGCGCCTTCACAGTAAAATATAACGACGGCAGCAATCAGTCCGTCACCGTAACGAGCGGAACCACGCTCGCCTTAAAGACCAACGTTCAACCCAAAGCGGGATATACTTTCAACGGGCAATGGCAAGGCGACGACGGCAAGACCTATTCCGGTACGATTACCGTCAGCGGAAATCTCGTTCTTACCCCCGTTTATAACAGGAAAAACGCTCCCGTCAAGATAGTGTTCACCTTCAAAGGAAAATACGTTTCTTCCACGGGCGGCGACACGACTCCCGTGACCGCTACGATGGAAGACGCTACCACGCACTTCGAAGATAAAATCGACCTTGCGTATATAAGAAGCAAGCTCGAAGCCCTCAAACTTAAGAACAAGGGCGAATTCGACGGATACGACGTAGAGTCCGTGTTCTATAACGACGAAGACGTGACCTCCGCGGGCGTTAAACTCGGTATAAATCCCGGCGACGCTTATCACGAATTCAAAGTAGTCGTCGTCAACGCTTCTCTCCCCACCGAAGGACTTGCCTTTACTTACCACGCGCCGTCCGACGGATACGTAGTATCTTCCTACACGGGAGACGCGAAGAATATTTATATCCCCGCTTCCTATAACGGAACCGACGGAGAAAAGAAGGTGACGGGAATAGCCGCAAACGCCTTCGAGAATAAGACGATAATATCCGTATCTTTCCCCGAAACGTTGGAAAGCGTAGGCGACGGAGCGTTCAGGGGCGCCGTCCTCCACAACGATATTACTTTCCCCGTGCTGAAATCTTTCGGTAAGGGCGTGTTCGAAAACGCGACCACCGCCGTAAGCTACGCGGACGACGACGAAGAACAGACTTCGCCCATATACGCTTCGATTAAGATTATCTTTACTTCCGGGGAGAATTCCTTTACCGAATTAGACGGAAACGTTTTGGGTAACGGCAAGGGAATCACCGAAATCGTACTTCCCGACCAAGTGACCAAAATCGCCGCGAGAGAAGAGAGCGGAATAGTCGGCAACGACTTGACGAAAATAGATTTAAGTAAAGTCACCGAAGTGGGAGACAACGCTTTCTCCGGTTCGGACAAACTCGCAAACGTCGGCAGTCTCGCGAACCTCGCCGTCGTCGGAAAGAACGCTTTCCGCGGTACCGCGATTACCGAACTCGATATGCAAAATCTCAAATCGGTAGGCGAAAACGCTTTTGCCGAAATGAAGAGTCTCGTTAAGGTCTATATAGCTTTTGCGGCGAAAGCCGAAGGCGAAGGGTACGAAACTTTTGATCTTACCGTGTTCGCGGGGGATTCCGCCGTTACCGAAATCGGTTTAGGCGACAATATAGGAAAGATTACGAGCAGCGGAGAAAACCTCGCGCTTTCCTCCCTCGTAAAAATCACTCTCGGCAAGAACGCGACCGCATTCGGCGTGGTTGCGACGGCATTGCCTTCGTTGGAAGCAGTCGCGGTATCCGAAAACAACGCCGTATTGACCGCGAAAGACGGAGTATTGTTCGCAAAAGACGGCGACGGCTACGCTCTCGATTTCTATCCTGCCAACAAGCTCGGCGATTACGCCGTACCCGAAAAGATAAACGATACCGCGGTCGTCGCGATAAATTCCGACTTTGCGGGCGCTGCGATAAACGCTCTTACTTTGGGTTCGGGCGCGATAGCTTTGACTAAAGCCGCTGCCTTTACCTTTAACGGAACGGTAACGGGACTCGTACTTAACTACGGACAAGTCGAAAGTTTCGACGAGACCGCTTTCGTAGCCGAAGTAAACGAACTTAAAGCGAAAGTAGCCGCAAACACTTACTATCTCAACGTAAACGGCGTGGAAAATATGGCGGAAATTATCGCTAACGCAGGTTGGAGCGACGCCGTAGCGTACGATTCCGCGACGGGTACGAACGTAAAATACGACGTGGCGACCGGTCTTACGTACGTGGTAAAGACCGTCGACGGAAACAAGTCCGCCGTCGTGCTTTCGGCGAATAAAGCCGCTTCGGCAATAACCGTACCCGCTACTTTGGGCGGCGTGACGGTAGTGGCGATAGATAAAAACGCTTTCGTAAACTACGGCAATCTGAAAACTCTCGAAATAAAAGCTAAACTGACTTCGATGAGCAATCTTAACGGTTGCGTATCCCTCGAAAAAATAACTTTTGCCGGTTGGTTCGACGAAGCGGATTATACCGTGACCGGATTTGAAGAAACCGCTCTCGGCAAGAATAACAACGTACTCGTATTAGGCAACGTGCTTATAGCGTACAACTTCGCCGCCGAAACGGAAAATCCGACCGTAGTCGCCGCAGAATCTCTCGCAGGCGTTACCGAAATACCCGAAGGATTCTTCCAAGGCAGCGATATTACCGCTATTTCTTTCCCGGAGTCTGTACTTAAAATAGGCGCGGGCGCATTCAAAAACTGCGTTTCGCTCGAAAATATCGACGTAAATAAAGTTACTTTCGTGGACGACGAAGCCTTCTTCGGTTGCGCAAAGCTTACCGACGTTACTCTCCCCGAAGTGGTAAGTCTGGGCGTAAGCGCGTTTGAAAACTGCTCTTCCCTTGCTTCCGTCTATATTCCCAAGAGAATTAACGCAGGACTCATTCCCGTAAGAGCTTTCTACGGATGCGCCTCTCTCGTAAGAGCGGATATTCCCGAAGTAATCGGTTTTGCCGTAAACGACGGAGTTTCGAGCGCGTTCGGCAACTGCTCTTCTCTTGAAGACATAAGTTTTATCAACAGATTTTCTTCGATAGCCGGCTTTGCGTTTGCCGGTTGCTCATCCATTAAGAAAGTAGACTTCACCGTCACCACCGTGACGAGCGTCGGAAACTACGCTTTCAGTGAATGTACCGGTATAGAATACATAGTGTTCAGCGCGAGCGTGACCTCGATAGGCGAAAAAGCCTTTTTCAGCAACTACGGAAACTCGATTAAGTCCATAGAATTCAAAGGTTCGGCAGGCTTGCTTAAGTCGGGCGAAATACCTGCGGACGTGTTCCCTGCCACCGGGTATAACTTCTACCTTTCGGCGAGCGCCGACGCAGCTGCGTTGAAAAACTATCCCGAAATCACTATAAGACGTTCCGCTCCCACCGTGGAATTCAAAATGTACGACGGTTTTGCCGCCAACGGCGCGTTGAATATGCCCGCCCTTAACGACACCCTGTACGTAAACGCCGCTCCTGCGGCTCCCGAATTCGACGGATATGTGTTCAGCGGTTGGTTCGTGGCGAAAGACGGAGCGTACGCAAGAGCGAAGTTCCCCTATAACGTCACCGAAAACACCGCTTTCTACGCTAAATACTTCGACGTAAACAAGGGTAGTCTTACCGACGCCGACCTTACTCTCGACGAGAACGGCTACGTCCTCAACAAACTCGCCGCGTCTGCCGACGGAGAAATTTATATTCCCGCCCGTTACAGAAACGACAGCGGCGAAATCCGCGATATTTACGCTATCGATATGACGGCGTTCGTGTCTTGCGATAAGATTACCGAAATCGTTATTCCCGAAGGAGTGAAGAAACTGTTCGTTCCTGAATCGGTCGAGAATTCCGCCGTAAACGCCGTAATAACGAAGATAAGCATACCTTCTACCGTGACGAGAATAGAGGGCAAGGCTTTCGCAAAATTCACCGCCGTAGAAGAGATAGTTTTCGCGAGCGGAATAGATATGGAAGCAGCGGGTAAAGAGGCGTTTGAAAATACCAAATGGTATCTTACCGAAAAGAACGAAGCCTCCTCCGAAAGCGGCGGCGGATTTATCCTCGCCGGTAACGTGGCTATAGAGTACGTATCCGATAAGGAAACGGTAGACGTTCCTGCGGGAGTGACCGTGCTTGTAGCTGAACTTTTCAGGGATAACGCTTCCTTAAAGGAAATAAGACTTAACAGAGAACTTAAAATAATAGGCGAAAGATGTTTCTATAACGCCGCCAACCTCGAATTCGTGTCCTACGCTTCGGGCAACCGCGACGAATCGGTAATAAAAGAAATCGGTTCCGACGCGTTCACCGGTACGTTGTGGTTAAGAAATCAGGATATGGTAATAGTCGGCACCGTGTTGACTAAATATAACGACCACACGGGCGACGCTACCGTAAATATTCCCGACGGAATAACCGAAATAGCCGCAGGAGCATTCGCAGGCAGCTCGGTCAAGAACGTGGTATTCGGCGCTCAGTCGAAACTTACGAAGATAGGCAACGGCGCGTTCGGAAACTCCTCTTTGGAAGCCATCGTTCTTCCCGCGGTTACCGACCTCGGCGACGGCGTGTTCGAAAACTGCGTTTCGTTAAGAAGAGCAGACTTTACCAAAGCTACGATAGAAGCTTTGCCCGCAAGCACGTTCAGCGGTTGCGCGGCGTTGGAGAGCGTAGTTTTGGCTGACGCCGTAGCGAAGATAAACGCCGACGCGTTCAAAGGTTGCGTTAAGCTTGCGAGCATTAAAGCCGACGGCGTAAACGTAATCGAAGGACTCGTAAACAGCGGCGTTAAGGACACTGCGTTCGCTAATCCCGAAGCCACCGAAAACGACCAATTTATTATAATAGGTAAAATCCTTATTAAATACGTATCCGCGACCGCAGTCGCAGGCGAAGACACCGATATTAACGTGGTAGAAATCCCCGACGGTATCGAGAGCATAATGAAAGACGTGTTCTTAAGCAACTCTACCATTAACGAAATCGTCATTCCCGCAAGCGTGAAATACATAGGCGAATCGGCGTTTTCCGGCAGCAGTAAACTTGCCGCGGTTAAGTTCTCGGGCGAAGGACTGGAAGAAATAGCCGCCGACGCGTTCAAGAATTGCTCCGCTCTTACCGATATAGCTTTACCGTCCACTTTGACGAAAATAGGGAACAGAGCTTTCGCTCATTCCGGTATTACCGAAATAATGATAGGCGACGCGGTTGTTTCCGTGGGAGAAAAAGCGTTCTACGGTTCCGCTTTGGAATACGTAAAGATAGGTTCCGGGGTAGCGAACCTCGGCAAAGAAGCGTTCGCTAATTGCACCAACCTTTATAAAGCGGAATGGAGTTGGACCGTCGACGCGGTTTACACCGAAAATAACGTGGACTACAACGCGTTCGACGTAATCATTGCCGATATAGAAAAGACTTTGGGCAAAACCGCGGAAGAAAGCCCCGAGGAATTCGCCGCATACGTCAACGGAATTTTTGCCGGAAGCACGCGTTCCGTCCGTATCTACTTCAATAAAGACGCTTACAACTATATAAGTAACGGCACAGGAAAAGCTCTCGAAACCTTCAGAGAACTCACCGGCGGCGTGGCTATTTATCGCGACGGAGTGTTCCCGACGGTAAGTTTTAACCACGACACCTCTTTCGGACAGGACTACTTCATGAACTCCTTTAACGCCGAAGTCATCGAGACCATCGGCACGCCTTCCATGACGGGACGCACCTTCAAGAGATGGTTAATCAACGGTCAACCGCTCGTATTGCCTTACAAGGTATTCAGCGATATAGCCCTTACTCCCGAATGGTTTGTCAACGATATAGACTTCGATAGTTCCGACGAACTCGGCTTTACCGAAACGGGCGCGGGATACGTCGTGAGCAGAATAAAAGAAGTTCCCGCAGACGGCATACTCTACGTTCCGTCGACGGTAAAAGGTAAACCCGTAGTCGGAGTTAAACTTTCCGTAACGACGAACGCCGACAAAGTAAAGAAGATAGTTCTGACCAACGCTTCCGCGTTCAACGGACTTACCGAAAACGTATTCTCCGCTTTCGCTAACCTTACCGAAATCAGTCTCCTCGACAGCGATAACGTGGCAAGCGATATGAAAACGGAAGACGGCGCGTTGTACTCTTCCGACGGTAAGACTTTGATAGCGTACCTGATAAGATACGCCGAAGACGGCAAGACCGCTCTTACCGACTTCGTAGTACCGGAAACGGTAGAAAAGATAGCTCCTTACGCTTTCGTAAATTCCGGTCTTACCTCCGTCACGATAAGCAAGAACGTTCGGGTAATCGGAGCGCACGCGTTCAACGACGAACTCGCTACGATTAACTTCGCCGAAGGTATATTCATTACCGACGCGACGAGAGAATCTTTCGAAAACACCGCTTGGTATAACGGCGGAGACAGCGACCCCAACACTTACGGTCCCACGATGTCGCAGTACGTAATAGACCGTTCGACGGTAGGTTTGTTCTTCACCGCAGGCAATATCGTTTACGAATACAAGTGGATTTCCACCGCTTCCGCGTTGGTTATCCCCGACAACGTGAACGGTTTCGATATTACCGTAATAGCGAGCAATATAAATTCCGGCGCTCCGATAACGTTCAGCGACCTCGTATTGCCCGCAGGATTGAGGAAGATAAACGCAAACGCCTTCTCGAATATGGACGTAACGAAGAGTATCACGACGAAGAGTACCGTTCTCACCGACATAGCAAGCAACGTATTCGACGAAACTCTGTATTATAGGAACAACAACGATATGTTCATATTAGGTTCCGTACTCGTTAAGTGTCAGAACACGACGGGAACGATAGTAATACCCGAAGGTATCGTATCGATAAGCGACAATGCTTTTGCCAATAGTCAGGTAAAGAATATTACTTTGCCGTCCACTCTTAAATATATCGGCAACAGCGCGTTCTTTAACTGCACTAATTTGGTTTCCGTCAGCATTCCCGCGGGCGTAACCGAAATAGGCGACCTTGCGTTCTCACTCTGTCAGAAGCTCGAACAGGTGACCTTCAACGCAAAGGACAGCAAGCTTGTGAAAATCGGCGAAAGCGCCTTCTCCGACTGTTTGACGCTCACTTCGATAAACGTTCCTTACACGGTGGAAAGCGTCGGCAAAGAAGCATTCTTGAACTGCCGTTCCTTGTCTACCGTAAACTTCGACTACATAGTAGTCACCACCAACGAAGACAACACCACCACGACTACCTTGGTAGCGAAGAGCAAACTTACCGAACTCGGCGAAAGCGCGTTCTATAACTGTAACGGTTTAAGACGCATATCCGTGCCTAACGGCGTAAGCGTAATAAGAGAACGCACTTTCTACAACTGCTATCAGCTCGCGAACGTGGAATTCGACGTAAGCCTCAGCGCGGTCAGGACGATAGAGACGCAAGCCTTCTACGGCTGTACTTCTCTCGGCGGCACCGTCGACCTCAATAATCCGAGCCTCGTTACTTTGGTACTCCCGAATAAGTTGGAAGTAATTAGAGAAAGAGCTTTCGCAAACTGCTCGTCGCTTTTGGGCGTTCAGCTCAACTACAACGTAGCCGTCATCGAAAACTACGCTTTCTACGGCTGTCTGAGACTTGCGAAGATAGATATCTACTCCGCTACTCCCGCGACCATTTCCGACAACACGTTCTTCAGAGGTACCGACGAAGGTAGCGTAAATCCGTACTATAATCTCCGTATTTACGTCAGACACTCCGTAGGCGGCACCGTCCTCGACAACTATAAGAAGTCGGGTAACTGGGCGTTGTACAGAGATTTAATCCACGAAAACAACGATATCCCCACCCTTAAATTCAGAAGAGAAGTATCCGGCGGAACGGGCGAACCCGTCGTCAACACGGGCGAACTCGCACCCGCTTCCGATATAGTTATCGACCCGAAATTCACTTGGGGTACGGCGATTTATTCCTCCTGGCAGTATTTTGACTTCAAGATGAAAGAATACGACGCCGAAGGTAACTTCACCGGTAACTACGTCACGAAGAACAGCGATCCCCGTTACGAAAGAATGATAGAATCGTTAAGCTATCAGACGCAACGCGACGAAAAGGGCGACACGCATATTATTCTCGTCGTGGACTATGACGAAATGACCTTGAATTATCGTAGCGTGAACTAAAAAAATCGCATCTGCGTACACACGAAACGGCTCGTCGAAAGACGGGCCGTTTTTTCGTCGAAAAAAGTTGAAAAAAATACGTAATTTTATTTGACACAAAGGTAGGGGGTATATATAATAAATTTTGTCGGAAGTTTAGTTTAACTAAATTTTTTTTTTGACAAAAATAAACCGTCGAAAAAAGGAGGAGAGGAGAATGGATATCGGAGCGAAGATAAAATCGATAAGATTGCAACGCGGTCTTACCCAGGAAGAACTGGCTTCGAGATGCGAACTTACCAAAGGATACATAAGTCAGCTCGAAAACGACCTTGCCAGTCCGTCGATAGCCACGCTTATGGATATACTGAATATTCTCGGAGTGAGTTTACAGTCCTTTTTCACCGAACAGAAAGAGGAGAAGATAGTCTTTAACAAGAACGACTACTTCGAATCGAAAAACGGCGACGGAACAAACGTCTGGCTCGTGCCTAATTCGCAAAAAAACGAGATGGAGCCGATTATTTTCGTACTGCCCGAAGGCGGTTGCAGCGACGAAAGGACTCCGTTCGAGGGGGAAGAGTTCGGTTACGTTCTGGAAGGCAGAATAGTAATCGACTGCGCGGACGGCAAGTTTTTGTACAAGGCTAAAAAAGGCGAGTCCTTTTATATAGACGGGAAGTATTCCCACGTCATAAGAAACGAGGGCAAAACCGAAGCAAAAATAATTTGGGTGGCGACACCGAGCAATTTCTGACACGGAGGATAGAAGGGTGCAAGATAAAAAAATAATCGAAGTAAAGAACGTAAGTAAGATTTTCGACGAAAAGCCTGCGGTAAAGAACGTATCGTTTGCAATTAAGGAGGGCGAATTCGTCACTTTTCTCGGTCCGTCGGGTTGCGGCAAGACTACGATGCTCCGAATGATAGCGGGATTCGAGAAGCCCACCGAAGGTAGTATTTACCTTAACGGACAGGACATTACGAATATTCCGCCGCATAAACGTCCCATCAACACCGTATTCCAAAAATACGCGCTTTTCCCGCATCTTAACGTTTTTAACAACATAGCGTTCGGACTTAAATTAAAGGAAATACCCACGGGAGAAATCGTCACCGACAAAAAGACGGGCGAGCAGTACGAAAAGATGCGTAAACTTACCAAACAAGAAATCGAAGAAAAGGTAAATTACGTCCTTAAACTCGTCGATTTGGAAGATTACGGTCACCGTAACGTGAACAGCCTTTCGGGCGGACAGCAGCAGAGAGTAGCCATAGCGAGAGCGATAGTGAACGAACCGCAAATTCTTCTCCTCGACGAACCTTTGGGAGCCCTCGACCTCAAAATGCGTAAGGACATGCAGATAGAACTTATGAGCATGCACAAAAAACTCGGCATAACTTTCGTTTACGTCACGCACGATCAGGAAGAAGCCCTCACGATGAGCGACACGATAGTCGTAATGAGAGGAGGCGCGATTCAGCAGATAGGCACTCCGCAAAAGGTCTACGACGAACCGGCTAACGCGTTCGTTGCCGACTTTATCGGCGAGAGCAACATTTTCAGCGGAATAATGTTGCAGGACAGGACGGTTATGTTCTGCGAACACGTATTCGAATGCGTCGACGCGGGATTTAAGAAAAACGAACCGATAGACGTCATTATCCGCCCCGAAGATATTTATATCCTTAAAGGCAGTCAGGAAGTTATTGACAAAGGAATGGTTCAAGCCACCGTCACAGCCTGCGTATTCAAAGGCGACCACTATCAGACCGTCGCGGTAATAAAGGGCGAGGAAGAGGAAAACGAAATCCTTATCCACGACAATATAGAATGCGAACCGGGCGAAATAATAGGACTTCACATCAAACCTTTCGACCTGCACATAATGCATAAGGCGAGAATAATAAACGAAATAGAAACCGAAATGTGGGATAACAATATAGTCGAAATCTGCGGCGGAAAGTTTGAATGTAACTTCGACAAACCGTCGGGAACGAAGGTTCTCGTACAAATAGACTTCGACGACGTTGAAGTGTGCGACGACGAAAAAGACGGCGTGATAGGCGGCACGGTAATATCTTCCATCTATAAAGGCAGCTACTATCAGTGCGTCATTCGTACCGACGACTATTACGACTTCTTCGTGGATACCGAAGACGACTGGTTAAAGGGCGACAGAGTCGGTCTCAACATAAACAAAGACAAGATAATAATAAGCGAGAGAAAAGACAATGAAGAGTAAAGAATTTTTTAAGAGGGTAGGAAATAAGTGTAAAAACTTCCGTCTTACGAGAAGAGTGTTTTCCTATCCGTATATTTTGTTCCTTTTGTTGTTTGTCGTTATTCCGCTCGTACTTGTTTTAGTGTACGCCTTTCTGGACGCGAACAATGACTTCACTTTCGGCAACTTCGCCGCTCTGATAAAAGACGGCGCGAGTTTGCAGGTCCTGCTTACTTCACTTCTCGTAGGCGTGATTACGACAGCCCTTTGTCTCGTGTTAGGATACCCAATCGCGTATATTTTGAGCAAATACCGTTCGGGCAAAGTGCTTGTATTGTTGTTCGTATTACCTATGTGGGTGAACTTTCTTATAAGGACGCTCGCCACGAAAGCCATCTTCGTCGCTTTGGATATTCAGTTGGGAATGGGTACGGTTTTGTTCGGTATGGTCTACAATTATCTTCCCTTTATGATACTGCCGCTCCATACCACGTTAAGTAATCTCGACAAGTCGTACGTAGAAGCGAGCCAGGATTTAGGCGCGGACAAACTTACCACTTTCGTCAAGACCGTGTTGCCCCTTTCCGTACCGGGGATAATCAGCGGAATGACGATGGTATTCATACCGACTATTTCCACTTTCGCGATAAGTCAATTTTTGAGCGACTACACGATATTCCTGTTCGGCGACTCGATACAGACAAAGTTCAGCAACAATATGTACGGCGTAGGCAGCGTAATGAGCCTTATTATGATAGCTCTCGTGCTTTTAAGTAATTTCGTTATGTCGAAGTTCAACAAGGGCGAAGTGACGGGGAGGAACTTATGGTAAAGAAAATTCTCGAAAAATGTTATCTCGCGGTAATCCTTGCGTTTTTGTACGCGCCGATTATCTTAATAATAGTGTTCTCGTTCTCGAATTCTTCCACGTTTACGTTCAAGAACGGATTTAGTTTCGAAGCGTACGCTTCCATCTTTACTTCGGAAAAAACGCCCGAACTATTGGAAGCGGTCAAGAACACTTTCCTTATAGCCATTATTGCTTCGATAGTGTCCACACTTCTCGGCAGCGTTGCTTCCGTGGGGATATTCAGCCTCGGAAAACGTATGAGAAAGGTCGTCGAAAACGTCAACCAACTCCCGATAATAAACTCGGAAATAGTTATGGCGGTCAGTCTTATGCTGTTTTTCGTTACGTTCAAGTTCCCGGCAGGATACATAAGAATAATAATAGGTCACATAGCTTTCTGTACTCCGTACGTAGTATTAAGCGTAATGCCTAAACTTGCTCAGATGGACCCCAACGTGTACGAAGCGGCGCTCGACTTGGGCGCAAGTCCCATAAAAGCTCTTTTTAAGGTAATGCTCCCCATGCTCACGCCGGGAATAGTAAGCGGTTTCGTGCTTAGTTTTACATTGTCGATGGACGACTTTATCATTACGCAGATAAACAAAGGCGCGGCGACGGGGATAAACACCCTTTCCACTTATATATACGAAGACGCGAGACTGAAAGGACTTTCGCCCTTCTGGTTTGCGATATTCAGTATAATTTTCGTAGCGGTCCTTGCGATAGTTCTACTTCTTAACTTGAAAAAATCCATCGAAAACAGGGCTGCCGCAGCAGCGAAAAAGGAGGTAAAGAATGTTTAGCGACAAAAAGTTAAAGATTATCTCCATAACCCTTATTGCCGTAATAGTAGTGCTTACCGTAGTGTTTTTCGTTCTGCCCCCGCTCATTACCACTAAATACGACGACGAACTGATAGTCTACAACTGGGCAGACTATATAAAGATGTCGGTACTCGACGACTTCGCCGAATACTATGAAAAAATCACGGGAAGAAGCATAAAAGTAGTGTACACCAACTTCGACACGAACGAAACGATGCTGACGGAAATTATAAAAGGCGACAGCAACATCGACCTAATATGTCCGTCGGAATACGCGATAGAAAAGCTCATAAGAAGCGGCGCTGTGAACAAGCTCGACTGGTCGGTATTAGACGAATATCCCGAAATAGAACGGTATTACGACGTCACGATAAATAAGGATATTATCGATAAGATAGACGAAGTTTTCGTAGGAATAGACACTCCCGACGGCAAAGCCGATATGAACGATTATTTCCTTCCGTATATGTGGGGTACTCTCGGAATACTCTACAACACCAAATACGTTTCCGACGAACAAGCGCGAGAAGCGGGCTGGGGACTTTTCTGGAACGCAACGAACATTCCCGAAATCGAAGGCAAAATTCTCATAAAAGACAGTATAAGAGACACTTACTGCGCGGCGGTAATGTACCTGTACGAATATAACAAGCTCCCCGAAAAGTATATGGCGATGACGGGGGACGAACTCATAAGCTGTACCGACGACGAACTTGTAACGTTGGTTGAAGAAGCGTTACGCGACCAAAAGAAACATCTCAAAGGCTACGAAGTGGACTTCGGTAAAGACGATATGGTCAAAGGAATAGCCTACGTAGACCTTGCGTGGAGCGGCGACGCGATGTACGCGATAGAAGAAGCCACCGACGACGACGGCAACAGTTATCTTAACTATTATGCTCCGGAAGTGGGCGGCAATATATGGTTCGACGGTTGGGTAATGCCTAATTCCTGCAAAAATAAACTTGCGGCGCATATGTTTATGAACTATCTCTGCAATCCCGATATAGCTATCCGCAACGGTATCGAAATAGGTTATGCCGCCTCGGTGGACACCGAAGCATACAGGAATTATCCCGACGCTGTCGATTATCTTTACGAAAGCTACGAAGTAGAACCCGATGACGGCGAATTCTACGACGAATTTTTCGGCGACGAAAGAAGATACGCCCCCATAAAAGGAACCAACCTCGGAATGATGCGCGATTTCGGCTCGCAGAACGAAAAAATAGTGGCTATGTGGGAGAGAGTCAAAGCCCACGGCGAAACCGGCAACTGGGCTACGCTCGGAATAATAATAGGCGTAATCGGCGGAGTAGCGTTAATCGCGGTAGGCTTAATTATTTGGAAATTCTATCGGAAACCGAAGATGAGAAAAGTAAATAAATAAAATTATTTACAAACGAATTTCGGCAAAGCCGAGCGAATTTCCGCCACAGGCGGAGGTAATTGCCAAGCCGTAGGCTCGGCGTGAATTACCCTACGGGCGTGAATTTCCACTTCGTGGAGTTAATTGCCAAAATCAGAGATTTCGGCGTTAAGGATATAAATATTAAGGCGGAATAGTTTTAAGTTCTATTTCGTCTTTTTATTTATCAACTATTTCAAGAAATGTGCGGGAATATACTTTGTTTGCGTATTATCCGAAAATTCGGGAAAAATAAAACTGCGTATTATCCGTAAATTTCTATATTTTTATCTTGCGTTTTGTCGGAAGCTACGCTATAATTTTATTAAAGTATAATACGGTGCGGAGAATTTGTTATGTTTGAAAGAAAGATTTATAAAAAATTATTGGCGTGGAAACAAGACGCTTCAGGGGAAAAAGCATTGCTTATCGAAGGTGCACGCCGAATAGGTAAGTCGACTATCGCGGAAGAGTTCGGGAAAATGGAGTACAAAAGCTATATTCTCGTAGATTTTAATGACGTGAGCAACGTAGTCAAAGACGCATTCGAAAAATATCTGAACGATTTGGATACTTTCTTTTTGATATTATCCACCGAATATAATACAACCCTTTATCAGAATGAAACTTTGATTATTTTTGACGAAATTCAGCAATATCCGAAAGCAAGGCAGTCTATAAAAAAGTTGATTAAAGACGGCAGATACGATTATATCGAAACGGGTTCTTTAATTTCGATACGCGAAAATGTTAAAGGTATTACAATTCCGTCGGAAGAAAGACGAATAAACATGTATCCGATGGATTTTGAAGAGTTCTGTTGGGCACTCGGCGAAACAAAAATGACCGAGTATATAAGAAAATGCTTTGACGAAAAGAAACCTTTGGAAGACGCGTTGCACCATAAAGCAATGATGCTTTTCAAGCAATATATTCTCGTGGGCGGAATGCCGAAAGCGGTAGAAAAGTATCTTGATAACAACCGCAGTTTCGCCGCTGCCGATATGGAAAAGAGAGATATTTTATCTCTTTATCGTAGTGATATATGCAAGATATACAGAAGCTATCGTTCAAAAGTACTGTCTATATTTGACCAGATACCGAGCTTTTTGTCGCGACACGAAAAGAGAGTGCGTTTGTCGTCTATCGAAGAAAAATCCACTTTTCCTATGTACGAAGATACCTTCTTTTGGCTTGGCGATTCCATGATAGTAAACGAGTGCTTCAATTGCGCCGACCCTAACGTAGGATTATCCATAAACGAAGGAAGAACCGCTCTGAAATGTTATATGGGCGACACGGGGTTGTTGGTGAGTCATGCATTTGATGAAAACGAACTTGTCGAAGAAAACTTGTATAAACAGATTCTTCACGATAAATTAGCTATAAACGAAGGAATGATTTTCGAGAATGCTATTGCCCAATGCCTTGTCTCAAACGGATACAGATTATTCTTCTACACGCAGTACAACGCTGAGAAAAAACGTAATGATATCGAAATTGACTTCTTGATTTCCAACGGCAGTAAGACAAAACAAAAATTGTTCCCGATAGAAGTCAAGTCGGGGACAAGATACACGACGACGTCATTGGATAATTTTATTCAGAAGTATCATTCGAGAATCGGACAAGCATATATCATTCATACGAAAAATCTCTGTCAGAAGGGAGAAGTCCTTTGCCTTCCTTCGTATATGGTGATGTGTTTGTAAATAAATATCCAATCCGTAACTCAAAATCAATGATTTTGAACTTCACTGCCGTAAGACAACTTCACTGTCGTTACTACGACAACTTCACTCCGACAAATGTCGGAACTTCGTTTGAATTCGTCCTTAACGCCGAAATCTCTGATTTTGGCTATTCACTCCGCGAAGCGGAAATTCACGCCGAGCCTACGGCTTGGCAATTAACTCCACGCAGTGGAAATTAACGCCGAGCAAACGGCTCGGCAATTCACGCCCGCAAGGGCAATTAACCTTACTCCGTCGTCGTAAGATTATTTTCTTTTTTCGTCGCCCATTCGTACGGACGCATATATTCGCCGTTGTAGGGGACGGGTTTGCCGTCGTCGTAGTCCCACGCGTCGCAACGGCAGTATTTTACGTTAAGGTTAAGGCGGGCGCGTTTTACGTCTATTATGTGGGATACGCGGTAGGACTGCAAGGTAAGACGTAAGCGGCAGACGGCGTCGCGGTAAAGTTTTTTGGATAAATCGACGGTTTTTTCGCCCCAAAGACAGGTTATTGCTTCTTCCATAGTGACGGTAGCTCCGCGGCGGTCTACGAGCAGGGCGAGAAGTTCTTTACTCTTCGCGCGGTTAAAGTCCACCACCGTATTGCCGACGTAGCAGTCGAAGTGGGAAAAAGCCTTGAAAGTCACGGTAATTTCCGAGTCGTGAACGAGGTTCTCCAAAATAGCGTTGAGGTCGGTTCTGTCGTAAGGTTTGTAGCAGAAAGCGTAAAAATTGTCGCCTAATTCCTTTTTTATTTCTTCCACGTTCTGGGCATAACCCGTAATGAACACCACCTTTACGTCGGGATTTATTTTTATAAACTCTTTCGCTAAATCTATTCCGTTTATTTTCGGCATATTGATGTCGAGAAAAACCGCTTTGCAATAGTTTTTGCGTGCGAAGTCGAGCGCGGCGTCAATCTGCGTAGAAAACATGTTCGCAGTGATTTCCGGATTGTCGAAAATGTGTGAAGAAAAGGTAAGCAATGGGGATATTTCGTCGTCTACTACTATTACGTTCATATATTATTCCTTTATATTTTTGTCTTTGTTTTTCGGGAATGAGATAAGAATTCTCGTTCCGCCGTTTACTTTGCTGTCGACGGTCACCGTCGCGGAAGAAAGAAGTCTTAATCTTTCCTTTGCGTTTTTTAGTCCGACGGAAGTCGGTTTTACGCTCTTTTCGTCGAAACCTACGCCGTTGTCGTTTATTTCCACGTTGTACGATTTGTTCGTTTCGTAAGTTTTTATTTCTATGTATCCGTTTGGGATATTTTCTACCTGCGAATACTTGAAAGCGTTTTCGATAAATGGTTGCAGGCTCAGTATCGGCAGTTCGAAATCGTCGTCCATACAGTCGAGAAGTACGGTTATCGGCTTTTCTCTACGCATATTTTCAAGCTCTATATAGTTATTTATATTGTCGAGTTCCTGCGAGAAAGGCACTACGCCGACGGATGACGAGTCCACGTTCGCGCGTAAGTGTTTGCTGAACATAGTCAGAGCCTTATCGCCGACGGCTTTGTCCTTTTCGTACGCCGCCTGAATGTTGGTAAGACTGTTGAAAACGAAATGCGGTTTTATCTGCGCTTTCAGCGAGTCTGCGATAATGGCGTCGTGTTCCCGTTCGGTTTTCAGAGCTTTTATTACCGTAAGGGTGTTTTCTACTGAAATACTTCGGTAGAGAATAATTACGCTGAGCATTACGGGGAGCATGACGTAAGCAATGCTTCTTTCCATTCCCGCTATAGTAATGTCCGCAAGGTCGAAAGTCGTGCAGGTAACGAATATAGCCGAACTCAAAATAAACAGTCCGTATAAAACGTTTCGGTAATTTTTCGGCGGAAAAGTCTTTGCGAGGGGATAAGTAAAGGATATAAGACAAGCTACCGTAAGCATAGGCGCTATCGCCTGAACGAATCTGCCCATAAGAACGACGTACAAAACGACGGCGATAATAGATATCGAACCGAAAACTATCGTCGGAACTCTATAATTTTCGATAATACCTTTTTTGTAAAAATGGTACAGAAGAGAGAAAACGAGCAGTATATCCGCCACAAAGTTGACTTCCATAATGATATTGTAAGTGTTGAACCGCAGGAACGCCAAGAGTCTCCAATATACCGCTATCGAAAACACGGTAAGTATCATCATTACGAACATAACTACGGAAAAAGAAAAATCGCGTTTTATTCGGTCCATACCGAAGTTTATTAAAAACGAGAATATAAACAGAGCTATTACGAGCCCTAAAACTATGAAGCCTATGTTGTTGGTAAAAGACGGCGCGGAGGGAGAAATTTCCGTCGTGCAAATGGTAAGACGGGGAGGGCTCGAAAGACCGCCGCGCATATTAGACGACACTTCGAAGACTACCGTAAGAGGCTTTTCGTCCTTGACTATATAGGTAGCGGTGTATTCCGCTTCGCCGTTGGAGCGGCTTTCGCCGGTTTTTTGTCTTGTGCCGTATTTATAGACGCATTCTCCGTTAACGTAACCGTAACACGCTCCGATAAAGTTGTTATTGAGGAAATACACGGGAGTACCCGGTTTAAGTCCTTTTACCGTCAGCCGATAGGAAGCGTAACCGTCGTTAGTTAAACGTTTTCCGCCGATTATCGTGTCGGTGTAACGGTGCGGAACGGTGACTATCGCGTCGGGTTCACCGTCGTAGTTATCTTCCACTATCCATTTGTTGTAGAAAAACTCGTACGTTCCCGTCATGTGTTGTTTCGTATAAACGTTATCGGCGTCGAACCCGGAAAAATCGAGTACGCAGTCCTTAATATCGGGAAGTCCCATTTTTGAGTTCATAGTGCGGTTGCTCAAAACCAAACCCAAAATAGTCGCGACGATACAAAGGGCGCATACCGTCACGGTCAATACGGATAATATGGTAGTTTTTACAGTCACGTTCAGTTTTTTCATTTTACCGCCGATAAATTTAATAATACAGTCGCAGGATAACCCCGTCGGCATAATTATAATAATGATACCATTGTAACAAAGATAAAAGATAGCGGCAACGGGTAAAAAAATTTTTTTTGATAAAAAAATAAAAAATTTATTGCCGAATGCAAATATTCACGCTTTGTTGGCACTTCGTTTCGTAATATATAATCGGTGACGAAAAAGTCTACTTTTTTTGATAGGAAACAGGAGGTAGTTTATATGTCCAAAGGGAAGAAAATCATTTGTGCATTGATAGCGACTGCGGTCATGATAGCGGTTGTTTTTACGTTCGTTGCGTGCAAAGACAAACCCGGCACGACGACCGACTATTCGGCTACTAACGGAACGTATTATCGTTTTTCCGACGGCAAGGCCAATAAAGCGGAATTCATTACTCTCGCCGACGGCAAATGGAAAGACGAGAAAAACGACGAAGGTACTTACGAAATTTCGGGGACGGAGATAAAAATCTTTTCCGAAGCGTTCGGAGAGAAAGCCGAACTTTATTCGGGTACGATAGCCGAAGGAACGCTTACTTTAAGGTTAGGCGGACTCGAAAGGGTATATAAACGCGACGTCAGCGAAATCCCCGTAGAAAAGGGAGAGAAAGTAGCCGCACCGACGTTAAAGGTGGAAGACTACGCTACGATTTGTTGGAACAAGGTGGCGGGGGCTAAGGGCTATAAACTCACCGTCGACGGACAGGGAATAAACGTCGGCTCCGATAAAGACTCGTACGTTATGGAAAACGCGGCGGTAGGTTCGCACAACGCGAAGATAGTGGCTCTTGCCGAAACGGAAGACTGTAATTCCGACGAAGCGGAACTTAATTTTAATTTCGATTTGTACGCCGACGGCAACGGTACCGAAGCGACTCCTTACGGCATATCTACGAAAGAACAATTCTACAACATAAAAGAATTTGCCGATAAATACTTCGTCATCAAGAAGCAAAACAGTTTCGGCGGAGCGGTTTTCGACGGAGATACCGTAGAAATTAACCGTAAACTGACGGCGGAAGACGGAGCGGTCATCGATAACGTAACCATAAAAAAAGACCTTATTAACGTAAACGCCGACGCGGTTGCGGACGGATTAAAGTTTACCAACGTCATAAACGGCGGAGCGGCGATAGTTTCTTCCAACAAAGGAACGGTCCGTAATTTATCCGTAAGCGGACAGTATTCCGGCAGTATATCCTATCCTACCGCTATCCTTATAAACTCGAATAGCGGCGTCGCGGAAAACTGTACCGTAAGCGGAACCGCGAAAGGATTTTTCTCCGCTATAGTATATAACGGATCGAACGGCGTTATTAGGAACGTGACTTCCGACCTTACCGTCGAGATAAAAAGCGAAAGAGCCGATATGATAGCTCCGAGCGATATGGGTTTCGTATGCGGTGGAAACTACGGAACGATAGCCTCTTCCGTGGCGATAGGTTCTATCTCGTTCGACGTATCGTACGAAGGTAACGTAATGGGCAGCTACGGACTTTATACCTCGATAGGAACTTTCGTCGGCAGGAACGGCGGCAATATCTCCGAGTGTTACTCCAAAGTAAACGTGGAAGGCAGCATTTACGACAAGTTCGACTCCATTATGATAGGCGGTTTCGCGGGGAGCAACGATAGCGAAGAAGCAGTGATTTCCACTTCCGCATACGCCGGTACGTTTGCTCTTACCGTGGATAAAAATATGGGCAGTCTGAAAATAGGCGGTTTTATCGGCACGGTAGACAAGGGCAGAGTGGAACATTGCCTTGCGGCTAATAAAATAACGATAACCTGCAAAAAGTTCGAATCCAACTTCGGTTGGTCGGCGTCGAATTGCAAATACGGCGGTTTCGCCGGGCGTAACTTAGGCGCGATATCCGATAGCTATGCGGGCGGACTCGACATAAGCGGAGCGGAAGGCTCGACCAACGCTTTCGGTAATATGGAAAACAACGGTTCGGCAAACGGCTGTTTCGTTTCGACCGACGAGAACGTAGCTTTGGACGGCGATTTTTGGTTCATACCGAGAAACGGGTCTCCCGTACTTTTGGCTCTCTCCGACGTGAAGGCTATCGAAGGTACTTGCGAAATAACCCGTAACGGCAACACGATAAGTTGGGAAGCCGTCGAAAACGCCGACTACTACGAATATACCGTAAACGACGTAAGATACTACGCACAAAACACCTCCGCTACACTTTCCTTTACCGAAAAAGGAGATTATACGGTCACCGTTCGTCCCTGTTCGGATACCCGTTTGCCGGGTGAAAAGACTTCGATAAGTTTCTCCGTAAGAGAACTTGCGTTCAAAGAGGAAAAAAGCGGACAGCTCGAAAGAAACAATATGTACTTAGCCGACGGCTACGTTTATACCGTGACCGCTCTCGGCTCGGAAAGAACGGGTTATACTTTCTCGCATTGGGTAAGCGGCGAAGACAGATACGATATAGGAGACGTAATTACCGTATCCGAAGATATGACTTTCGCCGGACAGTTTACCGTCAATTACTACAACGTAAAAGCCTTTACGAGAGTGCTCGATAACAAAACGGGCAAGCTCGTATGGAAAAATATTTACGACGAAAACTTGGCTTACGGCACTGCTCTTAACCTGCCCACTCCCGTAATAGACGGCTGCGACGCGGCGGGATACGAATTTACCGGTTGGGGCGATAGTCTCGGCAATTGGGACGCACCCGTAAACGTGTTGCAAGACGATACCGTTCCCGCGCACGACGTTACTGCGTACGCGAGATTTAAGATGAATGATTTTAAGATAAGTCTTTATCCCAACTATGCGGGAAACAATAACGTAACGACGCTCGACACGAAATATTTTACCGACGTAAGAATATCTACTTTCGTCAAACCTACCCGCAGGGGATATACTTTCGCGGGTTGGTACAAGGAAGCTACTCTCGAAACGGCGGCTACCGATTTCCGTATGGCGGCGCAAGACGAAGCGTTTTACGCTAAGTGGTCGCTCGATACTTATACCGTGACCGTAGAGCTTAACGGCGGTACGGCGGACGGGGATATTCCTTCGACGTACACCGTGGAAGATTCCGCTTGCGTTCTTCCCGGCGTAAAGAAGAAAGGTTACACTTTCGTCGGTTGGACTATGAACGGGGACGAAACGAGCGTTGACAAAATAGACCCGTCGGAAATTACGGGCAACATTACGCTTACCGCGCAGTTTACCGTCAATAAATATAACCTTACTTTCAACACGACAAGCAACAACGTAAGAGACGGCGAATGTAAAGTTAAGTTCGTTTACGGCAAGCCGGGAACTTTCGGCAATATAGAAAAGACCGTCACAGTCAAGAAAGGCGAAAAGGTTTCCGCTCCCGAACAAAGTACCTATAATCAGGGCTTAATCAGAGGCTGGTACACCGCGGACAAGTATTACGATTACGCTTCCGATTACGAAGCGGGCGAATATTTCGACTTCAACTCTACGCCTATTTACGACGATATTACTTTGTATTTAAGGAGCGCTCCGCTCGATTACAGAGTTTACGACAAGTACAGTAATTACAGCACTACCGTATCCGGCGGCATAGGAAGAGATTACGGCTTAATTACGCAGGGCGTAAACGAAAGAGACCTTAATACTCAACGCTTCCGCGCTAAGTTTATTAACGGTTCCGACCCTTACGGAACGCACAGCGGCACTTTCAGAATATACGTTCAGACTAATGATAAAAACGGCGAGATGGACACGCAGAAATGGCAGTACGTTTATCGTTTTAAGATTTCGCTTACCAATCTCGTTACGCAAAAAACTCATACGGTGGATATTTTCGGACGCTACTATAATTATCCGAAGAGAAACACGCATTACTACATATTGAAGTACATTGATAACGCGGCGAGAGATTACATAACTCTCGATTTATTGGGAGCGTACTCGCTCGAAGTGGAATGTCTTAAAGACGACTATATAAGGAACGTAGTTATCGTTCCGATACAACCGTATACTTACGACGGTTACGGCGAAGGCGAATTGTACGCGGGCAACAAGGAAGTGACTTTCGACGAAAAGGTAGGAACTCTTCCCACACCGAGTAAATTCGGTTACGATTTCGACGGTTGGTACTGCGGCGAAGACAAAATCACCGAAGACACCGTTATGTCTTACGATACCGATTTGGCGTTGAAAGCTAAGTTCAGCGCGAAAAAGGTTCCCGTGGAATACGTTCTGGACGGCGGAACAAACGGAGATAACCCCGATTACTTTACCGTCGACGACGGAAGAATAACTCTTAAAGACGCGACGAAAGAGGGATACAACTTCTTAGGTTGGTTCAAAGATTCGTCTTTCAGAACTAAGATAGAATATATCGACTACAAAACTTACAAGGAAGGAATTACCCTTTACGCAAGGTTCGAAGAATGGCACTCGCTTAATTTCGTGTTGCCCGATTTCGCGCCTACTATGAGTTCCGCACAAATAAGCAACGGAAAAACGTGGTATCTTCCCGAACAGCCCGCAGTGGACGGATACAGAGCTATGGGTTGGTACGCGGACGCGGAATATACAAAAAGAGTTTACAAGTTGGACAACCCCGTCGGAGACGTAACTCTTTACGGAAAATATCTCGTACTATATCATATTTATCTCGACGCAGGCATAGGAACGATATCGCCGTCGACGAGAGATTTCGTGGAAACGGACAGGGTGAACGTCGCTTCCTTCAAACCGACCGCTAAAAACTACGTCTTCTTAGGTTGGGTAAAGGACGGAGAGACGGAATACGTCACCGAAATCCCCGCAGGCACGACTCACGACGTTTACCTTACGGCGGTGTACTTACACGCGACCGAAGGTCTTGTATATAAGGAATATAACGATTATTGCACGGTAAGTTTCCCGAAAAAACCGTCGTTGTTAGGCGAGCGCGACGTGGTTATTCCCGCAGTTCATAACGGAAAGCCGGTAACCACGATAACTTACGCCACCGATATCGCCGCGAAGAGCGATGAATTTATATTGAATTCTATTACCGTATCCGACGGAATTACTACGATATTAGGAAACGCATTCTCGTACTATACCGCAAAATATATTTACATACCCGCTTCGGTGACGAAGATGGAACCGCGTGCGGTCAACGGCGGAGCCGTGTATTCCGATACGGATACTATGGCAAATAACAAAACTACCGTCATGTACGGCGGAGCGGAATTCCCCGACACGGTCAATTCGGCTTGGCTTTATTCTTATTCGTCGACCAATTACAATTCGTCCGAGGGCAGACCGAACGCCGTTATTATGAACGTAAAATCTTTCGAAGTACGAGACGACGAAGTCGTCGCCGTCTTCAACGACGGTACGGTGGGTATAATTACTTACACCGGTAGCGACGAAGGAGCCGCCGATTTCAACGGCAGAACCGAAACCGTATCCTACGTGGATAAGTGGGCGTTCGTAGGTAAGACCTTAAATACGGTAACGATTCCCGCGGGAATTATCGTATCGGCAGGCTCTTTCCACAATACTTCCGTCGCTTCGATAGTAGCTCTTGCCGACGCTAAAATATCCGACGGCGCTTTCTATAACGTGACGGGACTTAACGCGATAGATATATCGGACGACGTGAACGTAAGCGCGTGGTTTGCCGAATGTTCTTTTGAAGAAAGTAGTATAGACTACGTAAACCGCGCTACGGAAATTACCGTGCAACTCCCCGAATTTGCTTTGGCGTTCAAGAGCTTATCATTACCCGAAGCGGTTAGGATAGGAAGTTATGCTTTCGCTAATGCGCAGACCGCTACTTCAGTTACGTTCTCGGATAATCTTACGTCGATAGGTATTGAGGCGTTCAAATACATAAACGTTTCCGAATTGTCGTTCGGCGACAAGTTGGAAACTATCGCAGGGGGTGCTTTTTACGGAGCGCGTTCGCTCGAAACGGTGACTTTCCCCGACAGTCTGAAAGAGATAAGAATACGAGCGTTCTATAACGCAAAGAAACTGAACGCGGTAAACTTCGGCAACGGCGCGCTGACGATAGGTGAAAAAGCGTTCGCATTAGACTACGTTATCAGCGGCAACGACCACGTCGCTCCCGAAAACTACCTTACGAGCATATCCTTGCCCTTAAACCTTGTAGAGATAGCTGCCGACGCTTTTGAATACAGATGGGCTATCACAGATATAACGATGCCCGTCGCCGCGCACGAAGCGGTAAGAAACGTCGTCTTGCCTAACGTAACAACCGTTAAATTGATAGGCGAAAGCGTAGGAGCGTACGCCCTTAAACCGACTTATACCGGCACGGGCAAAGACTTTTTCGGAAAGCTCGACGGCTCCCTCGTATTTACTATCGCGGCGTCGATAAAGTCGATAGCCGAAAACGCATTCAATGGCGCGCAAATCAGAGGCACGATAAAATTCGAAGAAGGCTCTCCGATTACGGAAATAAGCGATTACGCATTCAGGGACAGCGGCGTGAAAGTAATCGAACTTCCCGTAGGTTTGAAGAAAATAGGAAGGGGCGCGTTCAGCTATTGCCGCTTGACGAGTATAACCATTCCCGACGGAATGACGGTAGGCGGAAGCGCATTCATGGGTTGCTCGTTAACGACGTTAGTAATCGGCGATAACGTACAGTTGGGCGGTTACGCGTTCGACAGTTGTTCCAAACTTCCGTCCGTAGTAATCGGAAACAATGCGACTATCGGCAAAAATACGTTTAGCGGCTGTTCCGCTCTCACGAACGTTACTATCGGCGAAAAAGCGTATATCGATTCAAAGGCGTTCGACGGCTGTTCCAATCTTACTTCTTTAAGTATAGGAAATAACGTAGAGTACGTAGACGGTTATGCGTTCAACGGCTGCACCAACCTTACTTATACCGTCGATGGTAACGCAAAATATTTAGGTAACGAAGTCAATCCGTACTTAATTTTGGTTGCGGCTACCGACAAGACGATAACCGAGTGCGTAATTAACGGAAATTGCGAAATCATTCTCGCCGAAGCTTTCTATAGCTGCAAGCAGCTTGCGAGCGTAACTATCCCAGAAGGAATAAAGTATATCGGATCTTACGCGTTCTACAGTTGCAGCGCGCTTACGGCGATAGAGCTTCCGAGTACTCTGACGGATATAGGACAGGATGCTTTCTACAATTGTAATGGACTTACGAACTTAGTTATCCCCGCGGGCGTGACTATCGGTAGAGATGCGTTTTATTATTGTTCTAACCTTGTGAGCGTTACGTTCGGAAACGACGTCGAGATAGGCTATCAGACGTTCTATGCTTGTAGCGGACTTACGACGATTACGGTAGGCGACGGCGTTTTTGTACCGAGCGACGCGTTCAATAGTAGCAAACTTACGACGGTAATTCTTTCCGATAACGTGGCGGGCGTGGACAGGAAAGCGTTTACGTACTGTGCGAACGTAGCGTATAACGTTTACGAAAACTGCAATTATTTAGGTAACGAAAATAATCCTTATCTCGCGCTTGTGAGCGTGGTGGATAAGACCGTCACCGATATTACGATACACGAAAACTGCAAGATAATCTGCGACGTGATCGTCGTATTCAAAGAATGTACTAATCTTGCGATGCTCGAAATAGCCGAAAGCAACGAGTGGTTCTCTACCCTGAACGGAATACTTTATAACAAAGATAAAACGCAAATAATTTTCATTCCGAAAAACATACAGGGCGAAGTAGTTATTCCCGACAGCGTAACGAGTATCGGCGCGGACGTATTTTACGGTTGCGCGAGTATTACCGCAATTACTTTCGGTCCGAGCTTGACTGATATCAACGTATTTAACGCAAGGATTACCGATTGTAACTCGCTTACGACCATCGAAGTATCGGACGAGAACGCAGTATATTCGAGTCGGGACGGAATGTTGTTCGACAAAAATAAGACTACGTTAATATACGTTCCCAACAACAAGCAAGGTACTTTGAATATCTCTGCGGAAACGACTATAAGAGAAGGCGCATTGTCGTATTCCTACGGTATTTCGGCCATCGAAGTAGCCGAAGACCATGCGGCGTATTCAAGCCAAGGCGGAATACTTTATAACAAACAAAAAACGCAAATAATACGCGTTCCGCGTAAACTTCAAGGCGAAGTGACGATTGCGGACGGCGTAACGAGTATCGCAGAGTATACTTTCTCAGGTTGCATCGAAGTGACGAGCATAACCATTCCCGCAAGCGTGACGAAGATATCCAGAGACTCTTTCCGCGAATGTTCGGCGCTTACGACGGTGACGATGCTCGGCGGAGTTACGGTAATAAACAACTGCACTTTATATAATTGCGCAAATCTTACTATGGTAGTTATTCCGAAATCGGTAACGGAAATAGGCAAATCTGCTTTCTATAATTGTACCAACCTTACCGCGCTGACTTACGAAGGTTCGAAAAGCGAGTGGAATAAAGTAACCAATAGCAGTAGTTTCAGTTCGTTTACCATAACGTATCTGAATAAGTAAGCGCATTATTTTAATCTGACGGTTGCCGAAAGGCAAAAAGAAAACGGCGAAGGGAATTAAAATCCTTTCGCCGTTTGATATTTTGTAGATAAATTATTTTCTTATTAACTGAATCGTGAAGCCCGCGTTATCGCCCGCTAAGTGGAGTTTTACTATCTTTCCGCAGTCTTTTACTATCGTGTCGGGGTCTACGGAAAAGCCGCGTTTCGTAAGGTAGTGGATACAACGTTCGAGGTTGGGGGAAGAGAAAGCTATATGCCCTATATTGCCGTTATGGTTTTCTTTGACTACCTCGATACAGTTTACGGTGGTTTTGTCGGGTTCGTAATTGCCGCCGGAAAGTTTGGAGAAAGTTTTCAGAAGTTCCGTCCCCGTCGTGGGGTCGGTGTTTATCGCGACGTGGTCGAGCTTTATATCCAACATTTTGTTTATGCTTTCCCTTGCGGTGGTGGCTATTTCCTGATAGCGTTTTTGTTTTAACAGTTCTTCGTTTACGATATAGGTTCCGCCGCAGCAAAGAACCTGTCCGAAAGAAAGATAATTATTGAGATTATCGGCGTTTACGCCGCCCGTAGGAATGAATTTCATAAAAGGATACGGTCCGGACAGAGCTTTCAGCATATCCACGCCGCCGAGAAGTTCGGCAGGAAAGAATTTTACCGCGCGCAAACCTCTTTCGTAGGCTTGTTCTATATCGCTCGGATTACTGCATCCGGGGAATACCGGCACGCCTAATTCTATGCACTTATCGACGACTTTCGGGTTGAAGGAGGGGGTGACTATGTATTTAGCTCCGGCGTTTACCGCCTCGGTTACCTGCTCGACGGAAATAATCGTTCCCGCGCCGACGAGCATACGTTTGCATTTCGACGTGATAAGTTTTAATACGTCTTTCGCCGCGGCGGTGCGGAAAGTGACTTCCACTACGTCGATACCCACGCCGTTAAGAACGCCCGTAAGGGGAAGCGCGTCGAGTATGTTGTTTATTTTAAGGAGCGGAACTATTCCTGCGAGGTCGAGCCTTTTTAGTACTTTGTTATAGTTGTCGGAAAATCCGGTAGGTAATTTCATTTTTCGTACACCCTTATATTATGATATGATAAAAACATCATCCCTTATGATAAGTATATCATAGCGGCAGTAGTATTTCAAGACGCAATTTGTACAGGGAGCGTCCTATGCGCGTTGCTTTACGCGGCAAAAACAGGAGAAAATAATTTCACCGAAATATAAAGCACGTTGCTTTTCGGGAGCCTTGAAAAATCTACGTCTCGTTTTCGCAAAAAATCAACTCACCTATGCCGTTCCCGCAAGTCTTTTACGCGTACGTATTTACAAAAAAGACGCTATATATTGCAAACGAAATCGTTGTATGTTAAAATTATTCCATATAATCGGAGGAACAATGTCAAAAAAATCTCTCGTAGGATTAGTTGCGTCGATAGTATCTTTCGTCGCGCTTATGATAGTCGCTACCTTTTACGACTTGCAAATTTCCGTCGCCATCGGAAACGCCGACAGCGTATACGGACAGTTTTTTAACTTTTTGGGAGAAACCCCTTTATGGTTCGGTATTCCGCTTTCTTTCCTGATACTGTTCAGAGCGGTGGACAAAAGCAATAAGTTCTATAAATGGTTAAAACCCGTTCTGCTTATATGCGTTTTCGTAGGATTTTTCTTCTTCGCCCGTTACCTTATGGACGAAATGACGGCGGAACTCAAATGGAAATACCTATACGTTTCCCTTTTCGGTCTTGCGATGACGGGGGTAGCTTTACTCTGCGTCAAGAATATCGACGACGAGGTTTTCAAAAAATTAGTGATTTTCGCGATACTCACCCTTGCGATAATCGTCGTAAGTCAAGCCTTGGTTACGGCGATGAAATATATCTGGTCGAGGCAAAGGTTCCGTAACCTGCAAGTAGGCAACGTATATTTAGGTACGTCGGAAGGTTTCACGCCCTGGTACAAACCTACTTTCGGGCGTCATAATCCCGACGTTCTTTACCCCGACGCTCTCGGCGGCAAATCGGATAAGGGGGCGTACCGTTCTTTCCCGAGCGGTCACACGGCTGCCGCGGCGGTAACGTTCGCAATTACGATATTGCCCGACCTTTTCGAAAAATTGAAAAAATACAAAGCCGTGTTCTACGTCGTACCGGTAGTCTATACGGCGCTCGTCGCGGTGTCGAGAATAGTAAACCGCGCGCATTATTTAAGCGACGTCACGGTGGGAGGTTTCCTTACCGCCGGCATAGCCTTTTTATTCAAGTACCTTATTCAAAAAATTTGGATTAAGCGTAAATTCTATGGATACGAAAACTTCGCAGAACCCGTCGATAATACCGACTTAACGGAAAAGGCGGCGTAAAGTGACGGAATCGCTGTATGATTTTTTAATTGCCGAGTGCGTCAAAAATCCCGAAGAACGGAAGATATATTTCGGCAGGGATATAACAGGGGCTGAACTTATCCGCGACGTGAACGCCGTAGGCGGATTTTTACAAAGCCGCGGAATAAAAAAAGGCGACGTCGTGGCGATATGCTTACCTAATATTCCGCAGGCGATAGTGGCTCTGTACGCGATTAACGCCGTCGGAGCCGTTGCGTACGTTCTGCACCCGAAGACGGGAGCCGATTTTTTGGCGGGCGAAATAAAGAACGTCGGCGCGAAAGCGGTATTTTTGCTCGATAGGTTCCTTAATAAATATAAAAAGGTTACCGAAAACGGTATTTTAACGATAGCGTGCCGAATGAGCGACTACCTTCCGTATCCCGAAAAAATAGTCAGAATTACCGAACCCGTTTTGCCGAAAGGCGTCGTCGTTTTTAAGGAAACCATTAAGTCGGAACCCTTTGTCGCGGTGGAAATTAAATTTAACGACCCCGCCGTGTATCTCAATTCGGGCGGAACCACCGGCGAACCGAAGACCGTCGTTTTGTCCAACGGAGCTTTCAACGAACTTGCTTTTAACGTGCGAGCCACCGCAAGGAAGTGCGAAAAGTACGTCGAAGGAATGGGTATGCTTATGACCTTGCCGCTGTTCCACGGTTTCGGGCTGGGGGTGTGCGTACAGGTGGGGCTTTTGGTAGGCTACGTCGTACCCGTGCCGATTTTCCGACCGTGTAAAGTAATAAAGACTATGAAAAAAATCCCCGTCAATATAATAGTCGGCGTACCGGGGATGCTGCGTAGACTTGCCGAAAAAAAGAATTTTAAGGGGGAATTTTTACGGAATATCCGCCTAATCTTTGCGGGCGGGGATAAAGTCAACGAAGAAGTCAAAAGGAAGTTTGAAGAAAGGTTACAAAAAAGCGGGTGCGATACTCTCGTAATGGAAGGGTACGGGCTCAGCGAAGTGGCGAGCGTGGCTACGATAAATACGGAGAGTCCGCATGACGGCTCTCTCGGTCAGCCGATAGAAAAGGTCGACGTAAAAATATTTATCGACGGCAAAGAAGCCGCGGAGGGAGAAGAGGGCGAAATTGCGGTGTGTTCCCCGTCGGTCACTAACGGCTACGTCGACGGAAGTCCGTGCGAATTTTTCTCGTTAGACGGAAAAAATTATCTCGCCACGGGGGATATAGGCTATAAAAAAGGCGAAAGCGTCTATTTCTGCGGCAGAAAGAAAAGAATGTTAAAAATCGGCGGAGTGAACGTCTTCCCGTCGCAGGTGGAAGAAGTCGCGACGCGGTTTTTCGGCGTGAAACAAGCGTGCGCGGTAAGAACCGTCTACAAAAACAAACCCGCGATAAAACTTCTTATCGTCACCGACAAAAACATAGGCGACGAATATAAATCGAAACTCACCGCCTTTATCGGCAAGAACCTCATAAAATACGCCGAACCCCGCATAATCGAACGGGTGGAAGAATTGAAAACCACTCCGTTGGGGAAAGTGGATTATAGGTATTACGAAGAAAACTAAACTGTAATCGTAAAGTCCACTTCGTGGAGTGAATTGCCCTAACGGGCATTAAACGAATTTCGGCTAACGCCGAGCGAATTTACCGCTAAGCGATAACGAATTTCACGGCACAGCCGTGAGTGAATTTCCGAGGCAAGCTCGGAGCTGTCGATAAAAGATAAAGAGAGGATAGGATATTAGGTTCTATCCTTTCTTCTTTGCAAAAAGTAGTTACTTACTTTCTTTTCGGTGTGAAAAGAAAGTAGCAAAGAAACACACGAGCCGCAAGTTGCGAAGCTCGGCTCGACCGAGCACGCTTTCATTTTCACAAGGATAAAATAAATATATAATTAAGGGGGCATTGCTCCAAGCCCCCTTAATAAACCCCTTTCCTCATAATGTTCCCCCCCTATCCGAATTTAACAGAGTATATCTTTCTCAACAGACCATATTACTTGAATAGACTTTATTTACATAAGGATAAAAATATCCGTTAGGGTGGGCGGGATATACAAAACCCTATTTACAGATAAAAACGGAATAGAAAACACGCCTATTCCGTCTTAATCTTTATATCCATAACTCAAAACCGACGGTTTTGAAATTCGCTCACGGCATCGCCGTGAAATTCGCTACCGCAAAGCGGTAAATTCGCTCGGCGTAAGCCGAAATTCGTTTAACGACCATAAGGGCAGTTAACGCCTCGCAGTGGCAATTAACGCCCGCAAGGGTAAGTCCTCCACTCGGTGGCGAGTAACCTTTTTTTTGTTTTTTAATGCGTTTCGCTATTTACAACGGCGGTAAATAATGGTAATATATTAAATATATGATTTAGAAGTTTTGTTTTATCACGGAGGATAACGGAACAAATGGTAGTAAGTATTATAATTGCGAGTGTGCTTGCGATAGCTTTTATCGCGATGAGGGTTACGCTCGGCACGAAGAGTGTGAACGGCGGAGTAATTTGTATGTTCGCTAAGACCGTGGCGAGTTTAGGTTTTATCGCGGTGGGCGTCGTGGCTATCTATAACGGCGTAAACAACATTCAGTCCGCCATATTTATGATTTGCGGTATGATTTTCGGACTTATAGGCGATATGGTGCTTGACCTTAAAGTCGTCTACCTGAAACAACCGGAAGAAGGCGTTTACCTTACCGGCGGAATGGTAAGTTTCGGCTTGGGACACGTCATGTATATTATCGCGGTATGTCTTTTACTTAAAGACGTAGTTACGTTGGCTCTCGGCGGAGTATGCGTGGCGGTAGCGGCGGTGCTTGCTTTCGCTATGGTATTCGGCGGAGAAAAGTTTATGGGCTTCCGTTTCGGGAAGTTCACCGTACATTCGATTTTGTATGCGTTCGTGCTTATTTTTATGAGCGCGTTCGCGATAGGAACCTGTATCGTCATGAAGAACACGCGTATGCTTCTTTTCGCGATAGGTATGGTATTGTTCCTCTTGTCCGACGTCGTACTTACGCAGATGTACTTCGGCGGCAGACCCAAAGATAAAACTCTTTGCGTAATAAATCACGTTTTGTATTACGCGGCACAGATAGTATTGGCAAGTTTTATGTTCACTATGTAAAAAATCAAGGAGGCAAAAATGAACGTTTGGCACGACATCAGTCCCGAAAGGATTCACCCGGAAGATTTCCTTACCGTAATCGAAATCAGCAAAGGCAGTAAAAACAAATACGAACTCGATAAGCAGAGCGGATTATTGATACTCGACAGAGTTCTTTACACGTCCACCCATTATCCGGCTAACTACGGTTTTATTCCCCGTACTTACAGCGAAGACAACGACCCGCTCGACGTACTCGTGCTGTCCACCGAAGAAATCAAACCCATGGCTATATGCCGTTGCTACCCCATCGGTATGATTAAGATGACCGACGACGGATACAACGACGAAAAAATCGTGGCTATTCCGTTTAAGGAACCGAGCTATAACAGCTATACCGATATAGAACAGCTCCCGAACCACGTTATGGACGAAATATGCCACTTCTTTACCGTATATAAGGAATTGGAAGGCAAGCGTACCGCTAACATTACCGTATCCGACAAGCAGTCCGCGATAAATACGATAGCAAACGCTATGGACGCTTACAACAAGAAGTTCCTGCCCGGCAGATAAAAAATGAGGATACTTAACCGCCGTATTGCCGCTTTTTCGGCGGCGGCGCTCATGACAGGCGTATTTATCGGCGGTTTGGTAATCGACAATATAATTTTATTGATAAGCATACCCGTCGCGTTAACGGCGATAGGCGTGCTTTTTCTTTGCAAAAAATTCCCGACCCTTTTTGCCGTATACCTTTGTCTTGCGGTGGGAATAGCGGCTTTCGCGATAGATTATACCGTATATAAAGGTACGGAAACGGCGGGCTATTACGAGATAGAAGCGAGAATAGAGAAAGTCGGCAACGGCTACTATTTAGCCGACGACGTGCGGCTTAACGGCAAGTCCTGCGTGGGTAAAATTAAAATAAACTACGATAAAGAACTCGATTCGGGCGACGAAGTGTATTTATACGGAGCAGTGGAAACTTTGGACGTAAATATTACGGACAGCTATTCGAGTTGGTTATTCGCGAAAAAAGTAAGGTACGAGACCGACGCCGAAGCGGTGGACGTACTCGGCGTGAACAAAACCGTATTCGAAAAGATAAGGGATAGGATTACCGCGCCGATGGAAAAATTTATGTCGACGGACGACGCCGGGATAGCGAAAAGTCTTATCTTCGGCGACAAGTCGGATTTGAGCGTAAAGGATAACGAAATAATAAGAGGCACGGGGCTTAGTCACATATTTGCGCTAAGCGGTCTGCACGTAGGGTTTCTGATGGCGATAGTCGTGTTTTTGAGTAAGAAGTTAAAAGCGTCGCCCGTCGTCACTCTCGTCGTAAGCGTGGCGGTACTCGCAGTATACGGGTTCGTCACCGGCTTTCCGTCGGGACTTAAAAGAGCCGCCGTTATGACTATTCTGTGCCTTATCGCTCCTATGGCAAAGGCGAAGAACGACGCTCTTAACACTCTCGGCGCGGCGTGCTTTGTTATAATTCTTACAAACCCGCGTGAACTTTTCGATTTGTCTTTTCTTATGAGCGCGGCGGCAGTGTTCGGAATAGCGCTGTTTTATAAACCCTTTTCGGCGTTCTTCACGGGGAAGAAAGGAGGAGGATTAAGAAAATTTTTGGGCGAAGGCACGGCGCTTACTCTATCGTCTAACGCGGCTCTTTTCCCTATATGCTGTAACGTGTTCGGCAGTATCGCGGTATACTCCGTCGTCGCCAACCTTATTATTTTGCCGCTCGTTAGTTTTACGTTCACATTGCTTGCGGTATCGGCTATTCTTACGCTCATATTTTCGGGGTTCGGCGTACTATATTATTTAGTTCAGTTCCCTATAATAGCGGTAAGAATAATTTGCGGCTTTATTTATTCCTTGCCGTACGCTACCGTAAGCGTGACGAGTCTCGGGATAAGTTCTGTCTTTTACGTCGCGGCGATAATAGTCTGTTCCCGTTTCGTAAAGTTAAAGTCTACGCCGAAAATAATTACCGTCTGCGTGCTTGCCGCGTTGTGGGCGGTAACTTTTATCGTGTTTTAACCAAAATTTAGGAATATATCGCTTTTGTTTTCACACCATAAGGTTAAGGACGGCAAATTTTTGTTTGTCGGTCTTACTTAAAGTGGAGGAAAATATATGAAAACGACCGGTATAGTAAGGCGTATAGACGAATTGGGGAGAGTGGTTATTCCCAAAGAATTAAGGCGAACGATGAGAATAAAGGAAGGCGAGGAGATGGAGGTTTTCGTCGCGCCCGACGATACGCTCGTTCTGAAAAAATATTCGCCGCTGAAAGCTATGGAAGACTTTTGCAAAGAGTACGCCGAAGCGGTATACAGAGTTACCGGGCATAACTGCCTTATCTGCGATAACGACGTTTTTTTGGCGGCGGCAGCCGATAAGGCTACCTATTGCGGCAAGAGAATAAGTAAAGTCCTGGAAAAACTTTTGTCGGAGCGTAAAGCCGTTTACCTTAAAGGTAACGCTATTATAAGCGTAGCAAACGAAGGAGTTGAATATAAGGATATGGCGATTACGCCGATAATAACGAACGGCGACGTGACGGGCGGTATAGTCCTTTTAGGAAAAACTTCGGTAGGAGAAAGCGGCGTTCAGATAGCCACGATAGCGGCGGACTTCCTTGCGAAACAGTTTCAATAACCGATGAAAAAAACCTTTCTTTCGGGCGCGGGAGTATTGGCTCTCAGCGTAATTTTCGCCAAAGTTCTGGGCGCGGCGTACAGAATACCGCTCGCAAATATTCTCGGAACGGACGGAATGGGCTTATATCAGTTCGTTTATCCCGTGTTTGCCCTTTTGCTTACTCTTTCAAGCGGAGCGATACCCACCGCGGTGTCGATTACCGTAAGCAAACTTCTTGCTAACGGCGATACCGAAGGAGCGAAACGCTCGTTTAACGTGATTTTACGGTTGGCGATAATCGTAGGGTGCGTAGGTACGGGCGTGCTTTTAATCTTAGCGTATCCTTTATCGAAGTTGCAGTCGGCAGAAGCCTTTTTAGGGTATCTCACGATAGCCCCCGCCGTGTTCATAGTGACGGTAATTTCGGCGTTCAGGGGGTACTTTATGGGCAACAAAAATATGGTGCCGAGTTCCGTAAGTCAGATTACCGAAGGGATAGTAAAACTCGGAGTGGGAATAAGTCTGTCGTTACTTTTATTGCCGTACGGCTTGAAATACGCCGTGGCGGGAGCGTTGTTCGGGGTGGTGGCGAGCGAGATAGTGACCCTTGCCGTAATGTTTTTTATTTACCTTAAAGAAAAAGGCGGTTTCGTAAAAATAAAATTATCCGCCGAGAAAGAGTCCGTTAAAGAAGTGGCGAAGATAATTACGCCCCTTATTCTGTGCGGAATAATTCTGCCGCTCAGTCAATTCCTCGACAGTATTTTTATAGTCAACCTATTGAGAATAAGGTCGCAAGAAAACGCGACGGGACTTTACGGACTGTACGGCGGTGCGGTTACGCCGCTTATCAATCTGCCCGTAATGGTTTGCATTACGCTCGGTATAGCCGTCACGCCGCAAATGGTGGAGGGCAAGGAAAAACACGACGTGGATTTTATTATGGACAAGTGTAACGTCGCAACCAAACTTACCTTTATGCTCGGAGTACCGTTCGTGTTCGCGTTCACGTTTATGTCGGAAGGGATAGTAAGTTTGCTTTTCCCTGCGCTCGGCGGAGAAAAATTGGCTTTGGCGGGAAGTTTACTTCGGATTTCTTCGTCGGGAGTACTCGGATTAAGTCTGTTTCAGATATATTCGGCGATGCTGCAAGGACTGAACAAAACGAAAGTTCCCGTCGTTATAATGTCGGTATGTATGGCGGTAAAAACGGTAATTTACGCCCTCCTTACCCCGTACGTCGGAATAAAAGGGGTGGCGATAGGGAGCGTGATAGGATACGGGTTGAGCGGCGTTAGTATAATGATATATTTTTTTAATTACGTCAGAGTCGGCGACAACCTTATGAAAAACGTTAGTCTAATCACCCTTTGCGGTGTTATAATGGGATTCGTGATATTTATGAGCGACAAGTTTACCGCAGGCAGGGTAGGAGTGGTAATCGTAGGAGTAGTTTCCGCGGCGGTGTACGCGATAGCGTTGTTTACGCTGAAGGTTTTTTCGCGAGAAGAACTTTTTTCGATGCCGTTAGGGAAGTATCTCGTCGCCATAGATAAAAAAATTCACGGTTAAGGCAGGGCAGTATGGATTTTAACAGGTTTTCGGGCGAGAGCGTAGCGTTTTACCGCGAAGAAGATTTTTTACAGAGAAGACATAATCAGTTCGACACGAACGTAAAAACCGTGGTGTTCGAGATAACCGACGCGGAAAAGGTAAAAGCGAAGATAGACAAGCTGTTCGGCGGGGCGAAGTATGCGGAAAGGGAAGACTACATAGCAATAGAACCCGTGGACACTTTTGCGAAGACTAATTTTAATTTTTCCGATTTGGAAGAGATAGTTTATAGACTGAGAGACCCCGACGGGTGTCCGTGGGACAGGGCGCAGACGAATAAGACCATAAGAAAAAACATTATAGAAGAAGCGTACGAACTCGTCGAAGCCGTCGATTCGGACGACAACGAAAAGATGAAAGAAGAGAGCGGCGACGTAATGTTGCAGAGCGTGCTTACTTCGGCAATCGCCGCCGACGAAGGGCGGTTCGATATAGACGACGTGATATCCGGGTTGTGTCGCAAGCTCATTTTCCGTCATACTCACATCTTCGGCAAAGACAAAGCGAACGACGCCGAAGAAGCGTTGAAGTTCTGGGACAAGGCGAAAGCGAAAGAAAAGCATTACGCGTCGGTAAAAGACAAGGTGGACAGTATCCCCGTCACCTTCGGAGCGTTGATGTACGCCAACAAACTTCAGAAGTACATAAAAAAGACGGGTTTCGATTTTTCCGATATTCAGGGCGCTGTCGATAAACTTTACGAAGAAGTGGGCGAATTTTTAGCCGCCGACGAAAAGAATAAGGAGAACGAAGCGGGGGATATACTTTTCTCTGCGGTCAATATTTTGCGAATGGCGGATATCGACCCCGAAGTCGCCCTTAACGGAACGACGGCAAGGTTTAAGAAAAGATTTTTCTACGTTATAGAACAAGCGGAAAAGCAAGGTAAAAACGTGGAAGACCTTACTCTCGACGAGATGGAAAAATATTATCAAGAAAGCAAAAAATACGAATGATAACGAATAACGGAACCGACCTTATTTTCGCTCCCGTCGCGGGATACTCCGACGTGGGACTCCGCACTCTCTGCGCTCGCTACGGCGCGGGGCTTTGCTATACCGAAATGGTGAGCGCGAAAGGATTGCATTACAGGAACGAGAATACGAAAGACCTTTTGTATTTAGGGGCGGAAGAGAAGAATACCGGAGTTCAGCTATTCGGTTCGGAACCCGAAATAATAGCCGAAGCCATAGCGAGTAAGGAACTTGAAAAGTTCGGAATAGTGGACCTTAATATGGGGTGTCCGGTACCCAAAATCGTAAATAACGGCGAAGGCAGCGCCTTGATGAAATCGCCGGACAAGATATATTCCATAGTGAAAGCGGCGGCGGAAGTCAAAAAAAACAAACTTCTTACCGTCAAGATACGGGCGGGATATTTTAACGGCTACGAGAACGCCGACGAGTGCGCCGCCGCTATTGAAAGCGCGGGAGCGGATATGGTGACGGTACACGGCAGAACGAGAGAAACGTTCTATTCCGGCAAAGCCGATTTAGGTATTATCGCGAAAGTAAAGAACGCGGTAAGAATCCCCGTCTGCGGCAACGGCGACGTAACGGACAGGGAAAGCTATTTAAGAATGAAAGAAACGACGGGCGTCGATTACGTAATGATAGCGAGAGGAGCCTTCGGCAGACCGTACGTTTTTTCCGAAGTTCAGGGCAAGGAATACGACTTTAATATAAAGAAAGCGATAAACGAGCATATAGATTTGTTGAGCTTTTTACCCGAAAGAACGGTCGTGAATTGTATGAAAAAGCATATTGCTTTTTATCTCAAAGGTCTCCCCGGGCAAAAAAAAGTAAAAGAAAAAGTGTTCTCGGCACAAAAAATCGAAGAGTTGCGTACTTTGATTGACGGTCTTGCCGAGTGAGGGGTATAATGGCGGAAAAAATATTCGCTGAAAGCCTAACGGGAGATAAAAAATGAAAGTATACAATTTTGCGGCAGGACCGTCCATGATGGCGGACGAAGTCAAGCGCGCGGCACAAAGAGATTTTTTGGATTATAACGGGAGCGGAATGAGCGTGGTAGAGATGAGCCACCGTTCCAAATGGTACGACGAAATTCATAACGAGGCGTTATCTTCCTTCAGAGAGCTTATGAAAGTTCCCGACGATTATTACGTTTTGTTCTTGCAGGGCGGAGCCTCGATGCAGTTCGAAGCCGTACCGCTTAACCTTTTACAAAAAGGCAGAGCCGACTATATAGTCACCGGCAATTTTTCAAACAAGGCGTACAAGGAAGCCGTTAAATACGGCGATATAGCTTGCGTGGCGAGCAGTAAGGAAGATAATTACACCTATATTCCCGACGTGGATAAAATAAGTTTCCGACGGGATACCGATTACGTGCATATCACGGCTAACAATACGATTTTCGGCACGAAGTACGAAAAATACCCCGACGTAAACAATCTCGTCGCGGACATGAGCAGTATGATTCTGAGCGAACCCGTAGACGTAAGCAGATTTAACCTTATTTACGCGGGCGCGCAAAAAAACGTAGGCCCGGCGGGACTTACCATAGTCATAGTAAGAAAAGACCTTATAAACAATCCTATGCCGATTTGCCCGACTATGTTAAGATATTCCACCCAAGCGGAAAACAACAGCCTGTACAACACGCCCCCCGCCTTTTCCATATATATGGCGATGCTCAATTTCAGGTGGTTAAAAAAGATAGGCGGCGTGGAGGCGATATACGAAAAAAATAAGTATAAAGCGAAGTTGCTGTACGACTTTATCGATAATTCCGACTTTTACACTAACCCCGTAAGAGCCTGCGACCGCTCTATTATGAACGTTCCGTTCGTGACCCCTGATAAGGACCTTGACGCGAAGTTCGTTAAGGAAGCGACGGAAAGAGGGCTCGTATCCTTAAAAGGACACAGATTAGTGGGCGGAATGAGAGCGAGTATCTACAACGCAATGCCGGTGGAGGGAGTAAAGGCTCTCATCGACTTTATGAAAGATTTTGAAAAGGAGAACGGGTAAATGTACGGGATAAAGAAGTTAAATAAAATAAGCCCCGTAATAGAAGAGGTCTTCGACGAAAAGTACAGTATAAGCGACGACGAAACCGACCCCGTCGGGATAATTGTAAGAAGTTACGATATGTCGGACTACGCCGTAAATAATAATCTTCTCGCGATAGGCAGAGCGGGTGCGGGGGTAAACAATATTCCCGTGCGGAAAATGACGGAAAAAGGCATAGTCGTGTTCAACACGCCCGGAGCTAACGCCAACGCCGTAAAAGAACTCACTTTATTAGCTATGCTTTTAGCTTCACGCGACGTAATCGGCGGCAACTTATGGGTAAACTCGTTGGAAACCGACGTCGCGAAAACCGCCGAAAAATGCAAATCTCGGTTTGCGGGAAGAGAAATATTCGGGAAAAAGGTAGGAGTAGTAGGTTTAGGCGCTATCGGCGTACTCGTCGGCAACGCCTGCGTAAATTTAGGTATGGAAGTAGTAGGTTACGACCCGTATCTTACCGATAGTAACCGTGAAAAACTCGATAAAAGGATAAAGTTAGCGGGTTTGGACGAAGTTTTGTCGGAAAGCGATATAATTACCCTGCACCTACCCTTACTCGACGGCACGAAGAATTTAATCGACGATAAAGCCGTGGAGAAGATGAAAAACGGCGTAATTTTAATAAATATGAGCAGGGGCGGTTTAGTAGATTTCGACGCGGTAAAGAAAGGTATAGCCTGCGGCAAAATAGCTAAATACGTCGTAGACTTCCCCGACGAAAAGGTGATAAGGCAGGAAAACGTAATAGTTTTTCCGCATCTCGGAGCAAGCACGGACGAGGCGGAAGACAACTGCGCAAGGTCGGCTGCCGAACAGCTGAAAGACTATATCGAGAACGGCAACGTATTGCACGGCGTTAATTTTCCGTCGGTGAATAAACCGAGAACCGACAAAATAAGAACCTGCGTTTTCGCCACGATAGCAGCGAAAGAGTATCTCGAAAATTTACCTTACGACAAAGTTATCGGAGAAAAGAACGGTTACGTTTACGCGATAATCGACGCGGCGGAAGACATAAAATCAGCCGCCGACGGAATAATAAGAGTAAGAAAAATCGTTTAGAAAATTTTAATTGAACCGTTTATAAAGTTACTTCCCGACGACAACCGAAATCGTCGGGAAATTTTTATGCATATCCGCGGCGTATAAAGGTTCGCGGAGGGCGTTTTTCTCGTGAAAATAAAATTTTTATCCCGTCGTTATTGACGATTTATACTTACGGTTGTATAATTAAGGGCGATTATAAGGGGAAGTCCGAAAAGGATTTTTTTGAAAGAAGGAACTTATAAGTATGGAAAATATCATCGAAATAAAAAATCTCGACAAGTCGTTCAAAGAGGTTCACGCGGTCAACGATTTATCGTTCAACGTAAAGAGAGGGGGAGCTTTTCGCTTTTCTCGGAGTGAACGGCGCGGGGAAGTCCACTACGATATCCATTATGTGCGGCACGCTCAAAAAAGATAACGGGAGCGTAGTTATAGACGGATATTCCGCAGATACCGATATGAAAAAAATCACCGAAGAAATAGGAGTCGTTTTCCAAAACTCGGTGCTTGACGGCGTGCTTACGGTTAAAGACAATCTCTATTCGAGAGCGAGCCTTTACGGAATAACGGGAAAAGAAGCGAAAGCTAAGATAGACGAACTGTCGAAACTGCTCGACTTCGAGAACCTTATGAACAGAACTTTATGCAAACTGTCGGGCGGACAGAGAAGAAGAATCGACGTGGCGAGAGCATTGTTGCACGATCCGAAAATTCTCATTCTGGACGAGCCGACTACCGGGCTCGACCCGCAAACGAGAAAAATTCTTTGGCAGGTAGTGGAAGATTACAGAAAGAGCAAAGGTATGACGGTTTTTCTCACCACGCACTATATGGAAGAAGCCGCCGACGCCGACTACGTCGTGATACTCGATTCCGGAAAAATATCCGCCGAAGGCACGCCGCTCGAACTTAAAAATAAATACACGGGCGATTTCGTGACGGTCTACAACGCCGACGAAGAGAGGATAAAGAGCCTTAACCTTCCTTACGAAAAGATAAGAGACGCTTTCCGTATAGAGGTAAAGGACACCGAAGCCGCCCGCGACCTTATCGTGGCTCATCCGGAACTTTTTACCGATTTTGAAATAACCAAAGGCAAGATGGACGACGTATTTTTGGCGGTTACGGGTAAAAAACTCGTGGGAGGGAACTGACGATGAAAACCTTTCTTGCAATGACTAAAAGGAATATAAAGGTATTTTTCAAGGACAAAGGAATGTTCTTTGCTTCCTTGATTACGCCGTTACTGCTTCTTATTTTGTACGCAACTTTCCTTGCGAAAGTGTACAAAGACAGTTTTAACAGTGCATTGCCCGACTTTATATCGGTATCGGAAAAGTTAGTAAACGGCACCGTCGCGGGAGAACTTTTTTCTTCCATATTAGCGGTATGCTGCGTGACGGTAGCATTTTGTTCCAACACTCTTATGGCGGCGGATAAGGTGAGCGGCGCGAGAAAAGATTTGTTCATCACTCCCGTCAAGAAGTCCGTTATCGCGTTGTCTTATTACGTCGGTACTCTTTTGACTACCCTTATAGTCATAGCGGTAGCAATGGGAGCTTGCTTTATTTACATCGCGGTCAACGGGTGGTTCCTTACCTTCGGCGACGTAATGCTCCTCATTCTCGACGTGTTTTTACTGTCGCTTTTCGGCACGGCGTTTTCTTGTATAATAAATTCGTTTTTGAAGACGCAAGGACAGATTTCGGCGGTAGGCACGGTAATTTCGGCGGGGTACGGCTTCATTTGCGGCGCGTATATGCCCATATCTAATTTCGGGAGCGGACTTCAGAAGACTCTTTCGTTGTTGCCCGGGACCTACGGCACGTCGCTTATAAGAAACCACGCTTTGAGGGGAGTCTTCGCGGAGATGACGAAGGAAAACTTTCCGCCCGAAGTTATCGAAGGTATTAAGGACAGCGTGGACTGTAATATTAAATTTTTCGGACGCGCGGTAAGCATATCCGCTATGTACGCGATAATCTGCGCGTCGATAGCGGTTCTTATAGGAGTCTACGTCCTTATAAACGTGCTCGATAAAAAAGCCGATTAAATAAAAAACTATAATTTACCGCAATAAAAAGACCGTTTCCGAAAAGAAACGGTCTTTGTTTTCGTGCGGCAAGAAAGGATTATTCTTCTCCTTTAAGGTATTTTATTTCCAAAGTTTTCGCGCGGTCGACGAACAACTCTTCGTAAAGGTCGTGCCATACGCCGTTGTCGATTTCGAGTATGCCGATTTCCTGTTCGATTTTTTCGGGGTCGTCGGCGTACTTTTTCTGAATTTTTGCGATGAGCCTGTTCTTTTTTTCTTCGAGTTTCCGATACTGCTTATCTCGTTTAGCGGTTATTTTATCCATTTCGACTTTGTAAGCCGCGTGTCTTTCTTCTTCGGTCAAAACTTTTTTTGCCATAATAAAAATCTCCTTACCGATATATTTTAAGGGAAGTTCTCTTTTTTGTCAATATACGCTTTTCGGCGTAAAGCTATATGCCGCCACTCCTGTATTTATGCTTTGGGGGAGTAGTTGGGCGCTTCTTTCGTTATGGAAATATCGTGCGGATGGCTTTCGATGAGAGCGGCGTTGGTTATTTTAACAAACTCGGCGTCTGTCCTCAACGCGTCTATCGTGCCTTTGCCGCAATATCCCATACCCGAACGGATTCCGCCGACCATCTGGAAGATTATGTCGGAAAGTTCTCCCTTGTAAGGAACTCTTCCTTCCACCCCTTCGGGTACGAACTTGGTGCTGTCTTCCTGGAAGTAACGGTCTTTGCTGCCCGCTTCCATTGCGGAGATGCTGCCCATACCGCGATAAACCTTGAAACTTCTGCCCTGATATATTTCGAGTGCTCCCGGACTTTCTTTCGCGCCGGCAAGCAGGCTGCCGACCATTACCGCGCTTGCGCCCGCTCCGATAGCTTTTACCATATCGCCCGAGAACTTTATTCCGCCGTCGGCTATCACGCGTTTGCCGAGCTTGTCGGCTTCTTCCGCGCAGTCCATTATTGCCGTTACTTGCGGGACTCCTATACCGGCGACTACTCTCGTAGTGCAGATAGAACCGGGTCCTATTCCTACCTTAACCACGTCCGCGCCCGCTTCGATTAAAGCCCTCGTAGCTCCCGCGGTAGCCACGTTACCGGCGATTATGGGAAGGTCGGGGAAAGCGTCTCTTATCTTTCTTACCGAGTCTATTATCATTTGATTATGTCCGTGAGCGGTGTCTATCGCTATTATGTCTACTTTCGCGTCGACGAGAGCTTTTACTCTGTCCATACAGTTTTTACCTACGCCGACGGCAGCTCCCGCGAGCAGTCTGCCGTTTTTGTCCTTTGCCGAATGGGGGTACTGAATGGATTTTTCGATGTCCTTTATAGTAATAAGCCCTTTAAGACGATATTGATCGTCCACTATGGGGAGTTTTTCTATGCGGTGTCTGCCGAGAATTTTTTGCGCTTCTTCGAGAGTTGTTCCGACGGGGGCGGTAATTAAATTGTCTTTTGTCATAACTTCGCCTATCGGGCGGTCGAAATTCGTTTCGAAACGCAAATCGCGGTTTGTTAAGATGCCGACGAGTTTGTCTCCGCGAGTGATAGGCACGCCGCTTATTTTGTATCTGCGCATAAGTTCGAGCGCGTCGGTGACGAGATTGTCGGGAGATAGGAAAAACGGGTCTGTAATTACGCCGTGTTCGCTACGCTTTACCTTGTCTACCTGTAAAGCCTGTTCTTCGATGGATAAATTTTTGTGAATGATGCCGAGACCGCCTTCTCTCGCCATGGCGATAGCCATTCCCGATTCGGTGACGGTGTCCATTGCCGCGCTCAGAATAGGTATCTGCAAATTGATACCGGGCGCAAGATTAACGCTTAAATCAACGTCTTTGGGAACTACCGTACTGTGTTGAGGAACGAGGAGAACGTCGTCGAAAGTAAGTCCTTCTTTAAGAATTTTTGCCATAAAAGCTCCTGTAAATATTAGATTATTTACACTGCATTATAACTTAAAGGAAGGTACCCTGTCAAGCGTTACGGAGAGCCGTATTATATGGCGGCGGATTATGCAAAAAGCAGACTCGTTCGACCGAATTCCCGTCGTTTGTCTATTTTTCGCAGAATTTTGCAGGCGAGAGATATTTATAATGTGAGCTATGGGAAGAAAAATTTTGATTACGGGCGGAAAAGGCGGAGTGGGTAAGACCTCTTTCACGGCGTCGATAGGGCGGTGCCTTGGTTTAGTCGGCAAAAAGACCGTACTTGTCGACGGCGATATAGGACTAAATAATCTCGACGTAGCCTTGAACGCCGAAGATAAAATTATTTACGACGTGGGCGACGTGGCGAGCGGAAAGGCGACTATCGGTCAGGCTCTTATAAAAATAGAACCTAACCTTTATCTTATGCCGAGCGTGACGGCGTGTTCTTCTTTCGTGACCGACGAAATCTTCAAGGAAATAATAGACGAAGTCGCTACCGAAGCCGATTACGTCTTTATTGACTGTCCGGCAGGGTTGGAGCATAACTTTCTACGGGCGGCGAAATGCACAGACGAAAGTATAATAGTGACCACGCCGCACTTGTCGGGAGTAAGAGACGGGTATAAGACCGCGAAAATTCTCGCAGGATTAGGGTATAACGGACAATCGCTCGTGGTAAACAGAGTAAAGTACGGCAACGTCGAAAAAAATCTTTCGTTAAGTCCGGAGGAAATTGCCGAGGCTATGCGGTTGGAACTTATCGGAATAATCCCCGAAAGCGGCAACGTGGACGTAAGCGGTATAGCCGACGTATCGTCGAAAAAAGACCCCGCCGCTATTTCGTACCGAATGATAGCGGACTATCTTACGGGGCGAGGGAAAAGACTTTTCGACTACCGAAAAAACGGCAGGTCGTTAAGGTCTGTTATCGGCAGAATAAAGGAATCGTTATGAGCGGAACAAACGACTTTTTGAGATTAAAGAAGATATTAAATAACGACGATAAGGGTATCCCTAACGAGGTTTTGGAGATACTAAAATCGGATATTAGGAAAATATTTACCGAATACTTCGTTCTTGACGGAGAGAATATCGACGTGTCGTACGAATACGATAAAGTGGGGGGATATAAAATAGCCGTCGCGTGTTTTGCGACGGCTGTCAAGAAAGTGACCGTATTCCGATAGACTTAATTAAAATCGTCGAGAATATCGAACGTGGCGAAGTAATCGGCTACCGTTTCCGCGCGGCGGATAAGTCGGAAAGAGCCGTCTTTACTTAATAGAATTTCCGCGCTGCGAAGTTTCCCGTTGTAGTTATATCCCATCGAAAAACCGTGCGCCCCGGCGTCGTGGATAGCTAAAATATCTCCGATATCGAGTTCGGGCAAGGTTCTGTCCACGGCGAACTTATCGCTGTTTTCGCAGAGTGACCCCACTACGTCGTAAACGTGGTCGCAGGGACTGTCTTCTTTTCCCAAAACGGTAATATGGTGGTACGCTCCGTATATAGCGGGACGCATAAGGTTAGCGGCGCAGGCGTCCACTCCGGCGTACTCTTTATAGGTATGTTTGAAGTGGATTACCGTGGTAATAAGGTGTCCGTAAGGAGCGAGCATATATCTGCCCAACTCGGTAAAGATTTTTATTCCGTCGATACCTTTTTCGGAAAACTCTTCTTCGTAGGCTTTTTTAACGCCGTTCGCTATTACGAAAATATCGTTTTTTTCTCGGTCGGGAAGATAGGGAATACCTATTCCGCCGCTTAAATTGACGAAAGAAAATTTAGCTCCCGTTTCGTCGATAAGATCTTTCACCGTGCGGAAAAGTATTCTCGCAAGTTCGGGGTAATATTCGTTACCTAAGGTGTTGCTCGCGAGAAAAGCGTGAATGCCGAATTCCTTTACCCCTTCGGACAGAAGAATTTTCACCGCTTCGGTAAGTTGTCGACGGGTAAGACCGTATTTCGCGTCGGCAGGATTGCCCATAATCTTATTGCCGATTTTGAAGTCGCCGCCGGGGTTAAAGCGAAGACAGATTTTTTCGGGGATACCGGCGTGTTTTTTAAGGAAAGGTATATGGGTTATGTCGTCGAGATTTATTATGGCGTTGAGTTTTCTTGCGTAGACGAACTCTTCCGCCGCCGTTTCGTTGCTCGAAAACATAATTTCGTCGCCGTAAAAACCGCATTTTTCCGCCATTATAAGTTCGGTAAGGGAAGAACAGTCCACGCCGCAACCGTGTTTTTTGAGAAGTTTCAGAATTTCCGGGTTCGGAGTGGCTTTTACCGCAAAATATTCCTTGAACCCTTTATTCCACGAAAAGGCGGAATACAGTTCGTCGGCGTTTTTTTCTATGCCGTCCTCGTCGTAAACGTGGAAAGGCGTGGGGTAAATTCTCTTAATTTCTTCGGCTTTTTCTTTGGTTATAAACGGTCGTTTCATTCGGTTCTCCTGCAAAGTCGTTTCTTTCGGCTTTTTGCCGATTGCTTATTCGTATTATATATTGCGGAAAAGTTTTTAGTCAAGGAGAACGCTCGCCGAATGCGGTAAATAGAAAGGAAAAGGAGGAGCGTCCCATGCACGTTGCTTTACGTCGAAAAAACGGGGAAGATAATTTTAACAAAACTATATAGTGTCAAACGACGATAAAAAGCGGATATAAATTATGGTTTTTTGCAGCTTTCACGAAAACTTCACCTACCGTACTTAGTACGCCTACGTCTCGTTTTCGCAAAAAATCAACGCACCCGAGCCACTCCTACGTAGCTGACGGAAAGGAAAGTTTCGACAAAGTTTTCGCGGCGTAAAAAATTAAACGGAGTTTCGTCCGTTCGTTGACAACAATTTTCGGGTATGCTAATATAATGGCGTTGAGGGAGTAGTTTGCGCCCGTAACAAGGCGTGGTAAGTCAACATCCTGATTGGCGTCGGCAACGAAAGGCTAATCTGGCTTATCTTTGTAGACAAGACTCAATGCAATTCGTAACGGTTTTGCATTGAGTCTTTTTTATTTATAACGAAACCTTATTAAGGAAAATTATTCCCGAAAGGGGAACAATAAATAACGGAGGTATCATGGAAGAAAAGTGGTTTTCCGATTCTATAGAATCGGTCAAAGCAAAACTTAACGTGCCGGACGGCGGAATTACCGCGGAAGAAGCGGAAAAAAGGCTCGCCGAGTACGGGAAGAACCAACTTGCCGAAAAGAAGAAAAGGAACGTAATTTTACGGTTTCTCGATCAGTTCAAGGACGTAATGGTAATTATCCTTCTATGCGCGGCGGCGGTTACTACGATAGTGGCTCTCGTGGAGAAGAGTTACAGCGAGTTTATCGACGTAGGAATAATTTTGGCTATCGTTATTATAAACGCCATAATAGGCGTCGTGCAGGAATCGAAAGCCGAGCAGGCGCTGGAAGCGTTAAAGAATATGAGTAAACCGTTCGCTAAAGTAAGACGCGGCGGAGAAATCATGAAGGTGGAAAGCTCTTCGCTCGTACCGGGAGATACGGTAATACTCGAAGCCGGCGACGTAATACCGGCAGACTTGCGACTTACCGACAGCCGTTCGCTTAAAATAGAAGAATCCGCTTTGACGGGAGAGTCGTTGCCGAGCGAAAAGGACGCGTTTTGTCTTTGCAAAGAGGACGCGGGAATAGGCGACAGGAAGAATATGGCTTTCTCGACGTCGGTAGTGACTTACGGCAGGGGCGAAGGCGTGGTAATCGGCACGGGAATGAATACCGAAATGGGCAAAATCGCCGATATGCTTTCCGAAAGCGAAGAAGAACTCACCCCCATACAGAAAAAACTCAACAAAACGGGCAAATTTATTTCCTTGGCGGTAGTCGTTATCGCGGCGGTTATTTTCGTTGTTACCGTACTTTCGAGTATCCCCTCGATGAAAAATGACAATTCCCTTATTGCCGACACAATCATAGAAGCCTTCATGACGGCGGTAGCTATCGCGGTGGCGGCTATTCCCGAAGGTCTTACCGCGGTAATTACGATAATAATGGCTATCGGCGTGCAGAGAATTAGTAAACGCAACGCAATAATTAAAAAACTCCCCGCCGTGGAAACCCTCGGTTCGACCGAAATAATATGTTCGGACAAGACGGGAACGCTCACCCTTAACAAGATGACGGTAAAGAAGACCTATTCCTTGGGCGAAGCGGGCGAAAAACGTTTGCTCGAATGTATGACTCTCTGTAACGACACCGTGCTTAAACGCGACGGCGATAAGGAAATGCTCATGGGCGACCCGACGGAAACCGCCCTCGTAGCTTACTACAACCTTACCGGAGACAGCGAAGAATTGAAAAAACTCAATCCGAGAGTGGACGAAGTGCCTTTCGACAGCGACAGAAAACTTATGACCACCGTAAACGCAACGCCCGACGGACGGATAGTCTACACTAAAGGCGCGCCCGATATGCTGATAGAAAAGTGTTCTTATATTCTCGACGGCGACAGGGTAAGAGAACTTACCGCGGAAGATAAGAGAGTAATCGCCGAAAAGAATTCTTATTTTGCTTCCGACGCGTTGAGGGTGCTTGCGTACGCGTACAAAGTCGACGACGGAACGGAGTATGAAAGCAATCTTATCTTTATAGGACTTACGGGTATGATTGACCCGCCGAGAGAAGAAGTCAAAGCAGCCGTCGCAGTCTGCAGAAAAGCGGGAATAACCCCCGTAATGATAACGGGCGACCACAGGGATACCGCTTACGCCATTGCGAAAGAACTCGATATTTGCAACGACGAATCGCAAGTGATTACCGGGGCGGAACTCAATAATATAAGCGACGAAGAACTCGCTAAAAACGTAGATAAGTACAGAGTTTACGCAAGAGTAAGCCCCGAACATAAAGTAAAAATAGTCAAGGCGTGGAAGTCTCGCGGTAAGATAGTGGCGATGACGGGCGACGGAGTAAACGACGCTCCGAGTATAAAAGCCGCCGATATAGGCGTGGGTATGGGTATCACCGGTACCGACGTGACCAAGGGCGCGGCGGATATGGTTCTTGCCGACGACAATTTCGCGACGATAGTCGAAGCTGTTAAAGAAGGTCGTAAGATTTTCGACAATATGCAAAAGACGATACAGTTCTTGCTGAGCGCGAATATCTGCGAAGTCCTTTGCCTGTTTATAGTTACCGTTCTGTTCTCTATTTTAGGTCAGGGCGCGGCGGATTCCTTCCTTTATCCCATTCAGATACTGTGGGTAAATCTCGTCACCGACAGTTTGCCCGCACTTGCTCTCGGAATGGAAGAAGGCAACGACGACATTATGAACAACCCGCCGAGAAAATCCGACGACAACCTTTTTGCCGGACATCTCGGGATAAACATCGTTTATCAAGGCGTATTGCAGACGATAGTCGTTCTTACTGTGTTCCTCGGAGCGCAGTTCGGCGGATGGGGACACGAAGTCGCCGCTTCGATGGCGTTTATTACCTTGTGCCTTATTCAGCTCTTCCATTGCTTCAACTCGAAATCCCTTACGGGAACCATTTTCCACAAGGACATATTCAAGAATAAGTTTATGTTGCTTGCGTTCGGAGTGGGTTGCGTGCTGACGGTAGGCGTAGCGTTAATTCCCGGACTTAACACTATATTCCACGTGGTAGACCTGAGCTTAGTACAGTGGCTCGTAGCCGTATTCGCGGCGGCGGCGATTATTCCGCTCGTCGAAGCAGGGAAAGCGATAGCAAGATACGTTCATAACAAGAACCTTGCGGCAAAATAAAAATAGTTTGCGGCTATTTGCGGCAAAACGTAACGAAAAAGGGTTTCGGCTTCGGTCGGAACCTTTTTTGTCACGAGAATCGATATTGACCTCTATAAAGACTTTTGTTATATTCGAGTACGGTAGACGACGCTTTCGCGAAAGCCGTAGAAAACTATAATATCTTCTATCCGCTTTTTGTTTCATCTACGGAAATTTAGATTCGAAGACTTGTCCGCGTTCGTTTTTTACGGCGTAAAGAAATGTGATTCGGACGCTCCGAGGTAAAATGTGGTTATTGACCTACAAGGACTTTTGTTATATTATTAAAATGTAAAAATATATAAAAATACGGAGACGATATGACCTTAAAGCGATATACGAAAATTTTTATTTTTGCGGCGATACTTATTCTTGCGGCGGTACTTACGATACCGTTCGCTTCGGCTAAGGCAGAAGCGGCAGGTTGGGACGGAACGGCGTCGGCGACTCTTTCGGGCGACGGCACGGAAATCAATCCGTATATCGTAAATTCGGCGGGAGATTTAGCTTATCTTGCCGCGGAAGCGAACGGCGGTAACGATTTCTCGGGCAAAATCATATCGGTTTCCGCAGCCGAAATCGATTTTAACAATATTCCGTTTACTTCGATAGGATACGCGAACGACAGTTCCGAAACTCTCGATCTGAAACCCTTTAACGGCACGTTTAACGGAAACGGAGTCGTAATAAAGAATTTATCGGTGGCGGTGAACGAAGAGGAAGGTTTGCCGTATTATTACGGGCTTTTCGGATATATAGGGCAGACGGGGAAAGTGTCGGGCGTTAATTTGAACACGGCGACCGCCGTCGTGACGGAAAACCCGTCTCCCGACGTGACGGAGCAATACTACTTCGGCGGAATAGCCGGCATAAACGAAGGACGAATATCGTCGTGCAGCGTAAAAAACGTTACCGTCAATAACTTTTATTACGCGGGCGGAATTTGCGGCAGTAATAACCTCTGCGACGACGAGACTTCTTTCGGCACGATTACGGAATGTTCCGTTTCGGACGTTACCGCGACGGGTTGCGAAAGATTTGCGGGCGTGGCGGCGGATAATTACGGAAAGGCGGAAAAATGTTCCGTGTCGGGAAGATTCGTTTCCGACAAAGGTTCTTTCGGCGGAATAGTGGTAAATAACGCCGCTTCGGGGGAAGTAATTTATTCTCGCTTTTTTGGCGAGACCGACGGTCTGACGGCGGAAGATATAGGCGGAATAACCTGCGGAAACGATGGAAAAATCACCGCTTCTTACGTTAAGTCCGCATTTACCGCAAGCGGAACCGTCGGAGGTATTTCGGCTAACAATTCGGGCGAGATAACGTCCTGCTACTTTTACGGAGCGGTGAGCGGAGACGTGGCAGGGGGAGTAACCGCTCGGAACAACGGTAAAATAACCGACTGCGCGGCGGTGGGTAACGGAGAATTCGTCGCAACTTACGCCGCGGGCGGCGTTTCCGCAGAAAATTCCGGCACGATAAAAAACGTATTCGTAAGCGCAAACGTAGCTTCCGATAGGAATGCGACTATAATAAACGAAAGCACGGTCAACGGGTATTACGACAAGGCGGGATACGCGGAGATTACGAGCGGCAACGGGTTTTCCGTCAACGATTTTACCTCGGTTGAGTTGGGAACCGGTTTTGAAAAAACAGACGGACGTTTCCCGTTAATTAAGGCGATTAAAGAATATTCGGAAGACTTTTTGAACGATATGAAAGAAGCCTTTTCGATTACGCAGGTAGTAAAAGTGACGATAGGCGGCGAAGAGCTTTACCAAAGGTTCGGATTAAAAACCGATTTGCCGACGCCCTCGAAAGTAGGATATACCTTTAACGGCTGGTCGGACGGCGCTAATCTTTATAACGGAAAGAACGATTTTAATTCCGACATAGTCCTTACCGCGGTCTTTAAGCTCAACGCGATAGAATTTTTGTCCGTAAGCGGCGGCGTAGCAAAAATTTACGACGGCGTTCCTCATACCGTCACGGCGGAATTCAATTTTCCGCTTGCGTTAAGTTACGAATGGTTCCGTTCGGAAAGCGGCGAGGAAGGAACCTTCATAAAAGTCGATAAACCGACAGGGAACGAAATTTCGTTAAAGAACGCTCCCGAGTCGGGCGTATACTATTGCCGAGCTTATTTTACCGACGGAGAGGACCTGACCGAAGCGGAATCGACTAAGGTAATAATATCTATCTTAAAGGCTTCTTACGACGGAATAACCTATCCTTACGAAAGCGGCGCCGCGATAGCCGGTGGCAAGTATTTAGGAAAAACTTTGTCGGAATATCCTTTATCCGACGGCTTTTTCTGGTACGACGGTTCGGTCGTGCCTACCGTGGATAAGACGGGTTATGCGGCGTATTACAACGCAGACCCGAACAACTATAACGGTTTCGCGTTGACCGTAAATCTTACGTTGCAAAAAGGCGATTACAGCGGTATTACTTACGATTACGGCGAAAATAATTATATTTACGGCGGCAAGTACGCTAAAAAAACTCTCGATACGATAGCTCTGAAAAACGGCTTCCGATGGAAAGACGGCAGTATTGCGTTCGACGTGGGAGAAAGAGGTTACGACGCTTTTTATAACGCCGATTCCGTTAATTATAACGATTATCCCATCGTTCTTACGGTAAAGACCGACAAAGGTACGTATTCGGGAATATCGCACCCGATATTGCGCGGACGATACGACGAAACGCGTACGCTTTTCGACTATACCCTCGAAGAGGACTTCTATTGGAGAGAACCTTCCGTCGTGCCTGCCGTTGCGGTCACGGAATACGACGCTTACTATAATGCCGACAGAGCAAGATACGAAGACTATAATTTGAAAATAACGATAAACGTGGATTACGCCGTTTCGACGGTAAATCCCGTCATATCGGACGAAATACTCTACGTCGGCGGTGAATTCCCGACGATAACGCTGTCGCAAGGGGATACCGCGGGGGTGATATCCTGGGACGAAGCCACGCTTACCGACGGCGAAAAACTCTATTACTGGACGTTCGTCCCGACAAACGAGAACTATTCTACGGTAAAAAGAGGGGAAAAACTTACCGTATACCTTAAATATCTCGTGTCCGTGGAAGTGACGACTTTACCGACGAAAACCACCTACAACGCGTTGGAAACTTTCGTAAGAGAGGGGTTGGTAATTACCGCAACGTTCAGCGGCGGCAAGAAAGAAATAGTCGAAAACTTCGATTTAATCTATTCGACCGAAAGCGATAAGTTCGTGTTCGGCGACGAAAAAATAACCGTAAAATACGTTTACGGCGAGATAAGTAAGACTACGACCGTACCCGTCACGGTGGTTAAAAATACTGTTACGTCGCCTGCCGACGACAACGAATATCGTTACGACGGAAAGGCTAAAAGAAGTCTTATGCAAAATACCGCTCTTTATACGGTGGAAAGCGACGAAGGAACGCTTCCCGGTAATTATAACGTAAAGTTTATCCTTGTCGACAAAATCAACTACGCTTTCGACGGCGGTTTGCCCGAAGTTACGGCAAAGTGGACTATTTTACCCGCTCTCGTGACGGTACCGCAGATAGATAAAGAGTTCGTGTACAACGGACGGGAACAGTACAGCGGTATCCCCGACAGTCCTTATTACGAAATAATAAACGGACAAGCAAGAACAGACGCCGGAACGTACGAAATTACGTTAAGGCTCGTCGATTCCGCCCTTTATAATTGGCGCGGATTAGAGGGAGAAAAAGCCGCCGAAGACGTAACGGTAAAGTGGACTATTAAAGTAAAATACGTATCCGACCCCGAAATAATAACGGAAAAATACGTCTACAACGGTCAATTTATCCGTTTCGAGTACAAGATTTACGACGGAACGGTAGCCGATTCCGACGGCGCGACCCACGCCGGCGAGTACGAAGTTACGTTCACGCTGAAAAATAAAAACTACGCGTGGAGTTACGACGAAGCGAGACCGACGAGAATTCTTACGTTTACGATAAAACCTAAGTCGGTGACTTTGCCGACGATAGAGGAAGAGTTCGTGTATTCGGGAACGGAATATACCCTTAACGTAGCAGATACCGAGGAATACACCGTTACGGACAAGACGGGAACGAACGCAGGAACGTATTTTGCTAAGTTCACGTTAAAAAGTTCCGATTACGTTTGGGCGGACGGAACTAAGGATATTAAGAGCGTACAATGGTTTATCGCTCGCAAAATCGTCGCAAAACCCGCAAAAGAAGACGTCGTCCTTACTTACAACGGCGAATACATAAACTTGCCTTTGACGGTTTCGACCGACTGCGTAATAAGCGGAAACCGACAGCGTAACGCGGGGAATTACGTCGCGACGGCGGCTCTTCCGGATAAAGACAATTTTATTTGGAACGATAACACTACCGACGATGTAAATATAAATTGGTCGATAGGAAAAAAGGAAATCGATTTGCCGATAACGACGGGCAATTACGTCTACACCGGCGAAACGCTGACGGCGAGCCTTAACGTAAGCGAAGTAAACGTAGTCGGCAACGCAGGAATAAACGCAGGCAGATACGAAATGACGGCGTCGCTTCTCGACGAAGACAATTACGTTTGGAAAGACGGCTCGTCCGCACCGAAAACCGTTCAATGGCAGATAGCGAAAACGAAAATAGAAAAGCCGCAAAAAATAGAAGACGGAACGTATAACGGATTGGAACAGATAGCTCGCATAAGCGGCGGAAAATACCTTACTCTCGGCGGAAACGTCGCTAAAAACGCAGGAAAATACGTCGTGACGGCGGCTCTTGCCGACAAAAACAATTGCGAATGGACGGACGGAAGCACTACGGATATTACGCTCGAATGGGTGATAAATAAAGCCGAAATCGAAGTCCCGAAAGAAAGTTCCGCCCTTATTTACAGCGGAGCGGAGCAGAAAGCGAATATAACGGAAACGAGGTTGTACACCCTTAGCGGCAACTTCGCCACGTCGGACGGAGAATACGAAGCCACGGCGACTCTCGTCGACGCAAACAACTATAAATTCGTCGGAACGGACGAAACCGCAGTTAAGATTAAATTCCACGTTTACGCCGTTAAATTAAGCGTAGACGGCGAAGAAAAGAAAACCGACTATATAGCCGGAGCGACCTTACCCGTGCCGACGAAAGACGGCTACAACTTCGCCGGGTGGTATTTGGACAGCGAATTTACGACCGAAAGGGTAGAAACGATAAGCGACCTTACTTCCGACGCCGTTCTGTACGCAAAGTGGATAAAAGACGGTCTGCCCGACGATATAAAACCGAGCGATAACGGCTCTTCGGCAAAACTATCGGCAAAAGCCGTCGCAGGGATAGCCGTAGGCGGCGTGTGCGGTCTTATCGCAATAGCCTTAGTGGTTTACGTCTTAACTCGTCAGAAGTCCAACAGGTTCAGAGATTAGGCGCTATACCGAATAAAATTAAAAACGGCGGAACGATTTCCGTCGTTTTTTTGTGCGGAAAATCATTGACAACGGGGCGACAGGGGAATATACTGTATATATCAAATATGCACAGTTTGGAGGCAAAAATTGTTAAAGGTAGAAAATCTTACGAAAGTCTATCCGAAGTTCAAGTTGGACAATGTAAGTTTTGAGTTACCGTCGGGGTACATAACGGGCTTTATCGGGGCGAACGGCGCGGGTAAATCCACAACGCTGAAAAGCATTATGAACATAGTGTGTCCCGACGACGGAACGGTGGAAATATTCGGAAAGGATATGAAGACGAAAGAGACCGAAATAAAGCAGGAAATAGGTTTTCTTATGGGCGCGGTCAACTGTTATCCCCTTGTGAAAATATCCAAGTTTTTGGACGTGACGAAGAGTTTTTATGACGAGTGGCAGGACGAAGAGTGCGAAAAATATCTCAAAAAATTCGATATAGACAAAGAAAAACGCATTAAAGAATTGTCGCAGGGAATGAAAGTAAAATTAGGTCTTGCGGTAGCGTTAAGTCATAAAGCGAGACTTTTTATTCTCGACGAACCGACGAGCGGACTCGACCCCGTGGCTCGCGACGAGATACTCGATATATTTTGCGACCTCGTTTCGGACGGGGATAAAAGCGTGCTGTTTTCCACGCACATAACGAGCGACCTTGAAAAATGCGCCGATTACATACTGTTCATAAAAAACGGGTTAATTGTAGCCAACGATACAAAAGACGGGCTTTTAGATAGCTACGTAATTTTACGCGGCGGAGCGGACGAAGCGGAAAAGGTAGCGGGCAGAGCTATCGGAATGAAGCGTAACGGATATAATTTTTCCGCCTTGATACGGACTTGCGACCTTGTCGACGAAGATAAAGATTTTACGACGGACAGACCGACGCTCGAAGATATTATGGTGTACTACGGGAGGGCGGAAGACAATGATTAAGTTGCTAAAAAAAGAGATAAAATTATCGTATTTGCCTATAGTGTGGTTTTTCCCGTTTTTGTCCTGTTTGTTGCTTATCCCTAATTACCCTTATTGCGTGGGGGTTAGTTACGGACTATTGAGCCTTTTCATTAACTTCAATTACGCTTCCGAAAACAGAGATTTGGAATACACGGCGGGTTTACCCATTCCGCGTAGGGATATAGTCAAGGCGAAGATAATAAGCGGCGCGTTTATAGAAGTTATGCAGATAGCGGTCGGAGTAATATGCGGACTTATAGCGTCGTTCGTCTTATGGGGCGAAAACGCCGTCGGTATAGACGCCAACGCCGCCTACTTCGGGTTCGTGTTTTTAGGGTTCGCGTTGTTCAATATTATCTTCTTCCCGACGTATTTCGGCAGAGGCTGCAAGACGGGATTAAGTATGATAATAGCTACCGTGGCTTACGCCGCGTTCGTTATAGTCACCGAGTCGATAGTAGGGTTCGTTCCGTCGGTTCATAAGGCGTTGGACGGGTTCGACGGTAACTTTATCGGAGTAAGGATAGCGGTTCTTATAGTCGGTATCGTACTGTACGCGGCGAGCGTAGCGGGTTCTTATTTCGTTTCGGTGGGCAAGTTCGAGAAGGTGAGCTTGTGATAAAGCTAATAATAAGCAGTTCCGTCGGCACCCCCGCGTACACGCAGCTGTACGAACAGATTACCGCGCAGATAATAAGGGGAGATATTCTTCCCGACGCTTGTCTGCCGTCGATAAGGGGCGTGGCTAACGAACTTAAAATAAGCGTAATTACCGTTAAGTCCGCCTACGACTTACTCGAAAAGGAGGGGTATATCTATACCGTTCAGGGCAAGGGCTGTTTCGTAAAAGGGGTAGAAAACGCCGAAAAAGAGAAGACGAGATTAGCCGAAAAAAGGCTTCGTGAAGACTTAAAATACTACGCCGATATAGGAATGACGAAAGAGGAATTTATTTCCGTCGCGGAAAAAATTTATCCCGAAAGGTAGCGGCATCTTACAGCCGAAGTCGCTTTTTCGTATGGTTTTTAGAAAAAAGTAAAAAAATCTGTCGCAAATCGGCAGGTTTTTTGTCTTTTACGGCGAGAAAGCCGCGGGGATAAATTTCGTTTTTTTATCTTGAAATATTTTTTATATTATTATATAATATCCGTAAGACGAATAAAAAGGGTGGAGTATGCCCTTTTTCAAATACAAGGTCGAATAGGAGACGCTATTTTATGAGAGGTGCTTATAAATCGGGACAAAGACGGGTGCTTGTCGGCTCCGGTTATAAAATCGCCATAGGAGTGGTCATCGCGATGACGGTGGCGCTCGTTATGGTTCTGCTTGCTTTTCTTCCCGCGACGGAAGATACGATTACCGTCGAAAGGCGGATAGTCAGTATCGAAAACGAAAGCGGGGATATCGGCGTCAACGTTAATCCTTCTTCGATATTCGTCAAAGTTACTTACTCCGACGGCACGAGCGAATCCGTTCCTCTTTCAGGCACCGTTTACGAGGGACTCGATTTGTCGGTAGCGGGCAGTAACAACGTCGCCCTTTCCTACGGCGGGTTCGAACAGACCGTCGCGTTTAACGTCAAGAACGTGGACTGCGTGGTAAGATACGAAGGTTCCGTAGGCGGAAGCATACAGGGAGAACAGGTTCAGTACGTACCTAACGGCGGCTCGGCGGACACCGTAATAGCCGTACCCGAGACAGGTTACGTTTTCGTAAAGTGGAACGACGGCTATCCTCTCGCCGCCCGTAAAGACACGGGAGTCACCGAAAGTAAAACTTTCGCGGCGATTTTCGAAAAAGCGAAATATACGGTAAGGTTCTATTATTATAACGGCACCGTGGCGAGCGAAGAGAAAGTTCAGTTCGGCAGCGGAGCTACCAAAGCTCCCGTGTACGGAGCCGACCGCGGAATGGAAAGATACGGATACACTTTCGTATCGTGGGTTCCGTCCGATTTTACTTCGGTGGACAGAGATATGGTAATCCGCCCCGAATACGTTAAGACCGCGACCGACGTCATTCTCACCGTGCCGACCGACATTTACGGCAACGAGATGGGAACTACGGATTTAAGAGAAGAAGGCTATTACGCTCACGGTCAATTAGCGACGATAGTCGCCACCCCCTACAACTCCCGCGTATTCTCACGTTGGGTAATCACGGGTACCGACGGCGTGGATTACGAAATAAAACGCGACGGCGCGGGCAGTACGAAGAGTATTCCCGTGGGTATAGCGGGGCAGACCGTAACTTTCACTTCCACCAAGTCGGGCAACACCGCGGAAGACTATCAGTTAAGTTTTACGCCGACTGCCGACGTAAGTCAGATTAAAGTCAAGGCGATTTTCGCTTATAGCGAACTTGACGTAACTTTCGTCAACTATCAGAAGAGCGACAATAACAGCGTGGAATGCGTCGTAACGGGAGTAAGAAGCGACAGACCGTTATCTTACGTCACCGACACTCTTTATCCGGAAACCGACGGACTGCCTAAACCCGCCGACGTGAACGGAATGGAATTCGTGGGGTGGTACAAGGCGGGCGACGTCACGCAGACCATCGTGGACAAGACCGTTTCTTTCGAACAGCCCACCACTCTCGTGGCTAAATGGAAGCGGAAACAATATTCTTTAAGGTTTATTTTCCGCGACCCGTCGGGGACTAACGACACTCTGTGGCACGAAACGGTAGCGACTTATCAGAATTCTTTCGCAAGCGGCAGCAACGGCGGACTTCCCGAAACTAATCCGACCGCGGACAATTACGTATTCGTAGGGTGGATAGACGCTCTTACGGGAGCTACGGTAGACGATAAGACGAAACTTCTTTACGACGGAGCTTACGACCGAAACGACGATTTCGCTAACGGCATAGTAAGGTTTATTCCCGTGTGGGAACCTATCCGTCACCGGCTGTACGTATCCCTCAAAGGGGGCGCCGGCAAGGCTCGCTTAGTCATCGACCCCGGCAAGATAGACTCCGACGGAAATTTACTCGAAACCACGGAAGAAGTCAACGGCGAAACGGTAATCTACGAAAACAGAAAGTACAAACTTAAAGTTCTGGCGGACGAAGGGTACGAACTCGTATCTTCCGTGTGGGGATACAACGGTATTCTCACTTCGCCTAAGTCCTATCTCCCCGGCACGAACAACGCCGAATTCGACCTTTTCGTCGCAAGCGACAACGTGATTACGGTCGATTTGCAGATTAAGAAGATAGAAATTTCGGTAACGAACGGCGACGGATATTACGCCGGACTTATAGAATTTAACGGAGCTACTTATCAGGACGGAACGGAAACCTTCACCGTAGATTACAATTCGGGCGCGACTATGAAAATAGTCAGCAACAACAGCGTTTATTCAATAAAAGACGTTCTCGTAGACGGGACGAGCGTAGGATACGCGTTCGGCGACGGTACGTTGGAATATACTTTGGTTTTACCCGGACTCAAAAAGTCCTGCTCGGTAGAAATTAAGTACAACACGAGAAGATATAACGTATGGGCGGACAAGACCGACGGCGGAGTAATCTGCCTTGCCGATTTGTTCGACTTAAATAAAGAAAGTCCGTTCGGCGGAACGTCTTTGCAGGAATACGCCTACGGCGAAAAACTGTATTTAAGGATAAAAGCCGACGGAAACGGCGGCGTAAGGAAGGTTATTTCTTCCGTCAGAATAAACGGAGTGGTCTGCGACCTTTACTCACCGTCGGTCGACGGCGCGAGGTTCGCTAACTGGTATATCAACGCCGAAGAGTACGGCGTGAAAATTCAGCTTATCAACGGCTCTTACTATTACGTTTACGGCGAGGTTACTTACGGAAGCGAAGAGTACGTTTATTGCGAGTCTGTTACGGACGCTTCTTCCGCCGTGTTCAGGAAGAGAATCGCGGGCGAAGAGACGGTTTACGTCACCGTAAGCAAAGCCGATAACGCAAGCCTCTATTCTTCTATATATTCCGACCTTAAAGTAAGCGAAAAGAAAGTCACCGACACTACGTTGCGGCGAGATACTCGTATCACTTCTATAGATTTACTTATCGACGTGACGAAAAACTTTAATATAAGCGCTACGTTCCGTCCGATAGAATATACCGTTTCGGCGGAAAGTTACGGCGACGGCTCGGCGGAAGTAAGTTCTTCCACCGTGTCGTTTAACGGTTCTTCCCGTATTACCGCTAAACCCGCCGCCAGATACTACGTAAACGGCTACACGGTAAACGGCGGCGCCTTTACCGTGGCGGAAACGGGCAAGAAAGGCGAAGACTTCTCGTTGGAATTAAACGGTATAGCGGAAGACAAGACGGTAGCTTTCTTCTTTGAAGAAATAAAATATAAAGTCACTTTCGAAAACGCGTCGGCGGCAATCGGCGACGTGTACGTCGACGGAGAACTTCTCAATAACTCCGTTTCGCTCGAATACGCGTATCATTCTTCCGTAAAAGTAACGATAGGACTGAACGACGCCGACGTCGCTCACCGCATTTCGAGAATAGTCGTAGTTAAAAACGGCGTAGAGAGGGAAGAAACCGTTCACTTTAACATGACGGAATACGTTCTTACCGAAAGCGACGTCACGGCTAATCTTTCCGTAAAGATTTATCTCGCGGACAAAACGGCAGACGCTACGGAAAACTATTACACCGTAGATATTGCGGGGAGCGTGCTTATAGAATCCACCGTTTCGGCGGAATTCACATCGGCAAAGTTCGACGAAAGCAACGAAATTTTCGTCAAAGCCGATTACGGTTACAGAATAAAGGATATTACGGTAAGAACGCAGAGTTCCGACAAAGTTCTGCCGGCTTCGGTTACTTCCGCGGCGGCGGGACGAAAAGAATACTCCTTCTCTATTCCGGCGGGTACGTTTGCGGCGGGCGATATAGTGGTAATTTCGGTAAACACCACTCCCGAAAGTTATTCCCTTACCACCTCTTACGAAGGCGAAGGCAGCGTTTCGGGCGGAAAGGAATTCGTCTATTTCGGCTCGGAAGAACTTATCGACGTGGCGGCTAATCAATATTGTTACGTCAAGACCGTGTATATAAACGGCGAAGCGATTTCTTTCCGTTCTTCCTACTGGAGTTCTCTTATAACGGACGGTTCGACGGGAAGATACGTAAGCGGCACTCTTTCCTATATGCCCGAACGCGATATGGACGTAAAGGTAGTGTTCGCCCGCAACACTTATAAGATGACTGTGGACGCGAGCAGCGTAAACGGTTCTACCACGTTAAGCGTGACGAAAAACGACGAAAGCGGCGACGGAGCTACCGAAGTGTCGGGAATAACCGACGGTTCCAAGTCGGAATACGTTCCGCACGGGTGGTTCGTTACCGTGAATATGAGCGCGGATACCGGGTATCACGTTTCCGCGTTGTATATTAACGACGTCAAAGCGGAATTACAGTTCGCTACGAGCGACGAAAACGCGCATAAGTCGGCTACTTACGTTTATAAAGGCGAACTCATCGAAAACAAACGGGTCGGAGCGACGGGCAGAATAAACGTTAAAGTCGAATACGAAATCAATAAATACGGCTTTACTTACGCGATAAACAACGTGTCGAAGAACTTCTCTTCCGACGCTTTCTGCGGAACGGTATCTTCGTCCTTTATTGCCGACGGAAACCGTTATTACGGAATAGAACACGGCGGAAACTTCGCTTTCACCGTCACTCCGTCGGTAGCCAACGGATATTACCTTAAACAAATCCGCATGCTCTACAAGTCGGCTTACGACAGTTCGGTCAAGGAAATAATACACGTTCCCGGCGACGCGGCTCTGTCCGACGTCACGATATCGGGCGGTACGGTATGGTTTAACCGCTTTACGGAAACTAGCGACGGACTTACCGCGGATATAGAACTTATCGAAGTCACTTTCGACAGAAACCTTTACAAAGTCGATTTAGCGCAGTCGAGCGCGGCGTACACGGGCAAAATGGATATAGTGTTCAGCCACGGCAACGCCGACGTGTACTATATAGCGATACCCGACGCCGACGGTAATAAATATTATTACCGAAACGGAACGTTCTTCACTTACGACGGAGCGAATTACGTCGATACGGGAATAAAACTCGTCAACAAAGCGGGCAATTACGTTTATACCGACGGCAGTAAAGATTACACTATGCTGATAGAACACGGTTTACGCTATTCCGTGTACGTCACGCCCGAAATAGGTTACGAGAGAGTAGCGTTTACCTTAAACGGCGAAGACGCTCATTCGAGAGTAAACGACAATAGGTACTCCACGAACGTGGACAGAAATCTTACCATAGCTACCCGTTTCAGAGTGCTTACTTACGACGTCAACTTCGGAATAACCGTTCACGATAAGGATCGCACGGGTAAGATTTCCGCTACGGAAATAAGAGACTACGCCGAAATTTACGTAAGAGTAATAAGCGGCGATATATATTACCTCGACTACAACCCCGTCACGGGACACGACGAATGGTTCGGACTCGAATACGGCAAGGAAGGCGTGACTATTTCCGCCGCCGACGGCGTGGGATACAAATTAGGGTACGGGGCGAGAATACAGTTCATTATGGTACCCAAATTCGACGCGAAGGGATACGAATTGTCCTCGTTCGTGTTAGAAGATACCGATATTACGGATAGGGTAAAAGCGATAAAGACGACTCTTCCGTCTTCGGCGGGACAGGTAGAAGTTCTTTGCTACGGCGGAGCCGATATGAACGAGGGATACCTTGTGGTAAGCGACCTCGAAGCGAGAAGCGTATTCGATATCACGAGATACAATATCCACACGGAAGTAGTTTACGCCGACGGAGTCGTGGGAGAAACGATAAACTACTTAAGAGAAGAATCGGGGCTTACGATAGCCTGGGGCGATTACGGCGAAGTCAGAGTCAATATCGGCGACGGATTTATATTGAAGAATATAAGAGTTAATCGCGGCGGAGTAGAAAACGACGTTAATCTAATCGACAGCGCCGACAACGACGCATACGACGAGCAGATGTACTACAACAAGCGTAACGTAAACACCAACGAGTACAGAGACGTTTTACGCGTGCGTAAAGTAAAGACCGACGTTTACCTTACCGCCACCGTGGAAAGAAAAGAGTACGAAGTAAGGTTCAAGATTAACGACAAGAGCAAACTTTACGAAATAAACACCGTCTTTAACGAACATCACGCGGGATACCCCGTGTCTTCCGATTCGAGTAACGGTTCGGTGGGGATGTGGGAAGAAAACGCGGGAGCCGCTTCTTACTACGTCATTAAGGCGTGGCATTACGACGAACTTACCGTGACTGTAAGTCCGAAAAACGGTTACTCCGTGCTGCCGATAAGCGACGGCGTTAAAGCCGATTACAAGGCGGTGGTAAGAGCTATCCGCTATAACGAAGACACTAAAGAATGGGAGTATATGCGCGACAACGCCGGCAATCTCATTTATACCGAACTTAATTTCGGCACGCTGGACGGAGATATAAGACAGTTTACGTTCCACTCCGCGACAAGTCCCGTAGCCGCTACCTATATAGCGAGTTCGGTCGAGATAGAAATAAATATCGCCGTCAAGACTTACGAAACTTCCACTTCGATAGGTTATATCGACGCTGTAGGCAAGGACAACAAGAATAATACCACCGTAGTATGGAATATTTTCGACGGCAAAAACGACGCCAATCCCTCCTCGACGGCAGGACTTACCGTAAATAACAGCAGTCTTTCCGGGGTAGTCAACCATCACGGCAAGATTAGATACGAATTTACCGCGCAGGAAGGATACCGCCTTAACGGAATTACGATTAACGGCGTAAGCTACCGCAATTTGGAAACCACGGGGAAATATTATTCCGATTCCGAAGGGGAAAGGGTTACGTTCTCGTCCGAAAATTACGAATACACCGTAGTCCGTCGTCTGGACGAAGAAAGAAAGTGGGTATATTACTACTCTATATCTTTCAATATAGACGACGCTCTTATAAAAGGCGCGTACAACGTGCCGCAGACCGCTATCGAAGTTTATATCGAGATAGCTCCGATAAAATACGAAATTAAGACTTATATAAACGGCGTATATTACGAAAACGCTTTGCACGGAACGATGAACGGTTCTTCCGACGGCAAGACGGTCACCGTTTACAGCCCCGCCACGGTGGAACACTTCAATACCTTCGCGGTTTCTCCGACGTTGTTCGTCGGATACACCGTAGAGTCGCTTGCGGTAAAGACGGGCAGAACCGACGATAACGCAGCCGACCTTGACGCTACCGAATATTCCGTCAACGCTCCCAATTCGAACAAGAACTATTCCGCGTCCTATACCTTTATGCCCAACGTTAATTTACTTAACGGCAGACAGACAGTTCACTTGTTCTACGCGACCAAGATAGTTTCGTACAAGGTAAAAGCAGACGCTTACGCTTACAGTAAAAACGACGGCGTTATTAAGAAAGACGAATTAGGACAGATTACCGAAGACAGCGCGGGATACATAGATTACGACACCGCGATAGGTAAAGTATCCGCATACGTCACCACGGGCGGAGTAAGAAAAGAACTCGTAAACGGAGCTTCCTACGAATACTTCTCGGAAGTAATGATAGAGGCGTACGCCAACGACGGTTACGTCATGTACGAAATAGCGGAAGTTTCGAACGGAGCGGAAGTCGCGGTAAGAAACGGCGTCGACGGAATTACTTATTATTCCGAAGAGTCGGGCGGCAAAACGAAGTACGTAATAAGATATACCGTGGACAGTTACGGAGACAGACGATTCAAGATTATCTTCAAACAAAAGACCACCGTCACCGTAAACGTTCTTAATCCCTACAAGTACACGCAAGGTTCCGCTATAGGCGCGATAGATTACTACTCTTACGTGAGCCTTACCGCAAAACAAAACGGCGTCCTCGTCCGGAACGGCAACGACGACGGCAAGGTCTGCGACAAGTACGTATACGAAGTCCTCGTCGGCAACTACGTCGCTCTTATATATAAGGATTTATACGTCAGGAGCGGACAGAGTTCTTACGAATTCTGCACTTACTCTGCGGAAACCGATAAATACACGCCCGTAGCTTTAAGCGTTAATCCCGCTTATCCCGACGGACTCGGCAAGATTATCGACGGAGAAACCGAACTGTATCTTATCAACAACGTTTATTCGAGAATAACTTTCGAGAAAGATACCCTCGGCGCGACCGAAGGAGCAAGCGGCGGAACCGTTTACTTCAACGGTTCGGGAACGGAACCCTCCGACGGAAAACTTTATACTTCCGCCACCACGATAAACTCCGTCGTGACCATTACCGTAAGACCGAACGAAAATTACGTTTTCAGCAATCTGTACGTTCGTCAACGCGACGTAGCGAAGAGCCGCGCGGAAGGAAGGATAGTGTACAAAGAAGGCTCGGACGAATGGCTTATTTACGACGACGGGTTCGCTTCAAAGGACAGCAACGGCTTCATTATTTCGAGCCGTAAGGACGTGTCGGGCAATACGATTTATACCGTTAAGATGCGCGGGGATATGGAACTTAAATTCGAGTTCTACCGAGTGTACGAAGTCGTGTTCGGAGCGAATTATTCCGATAAAGGAACTACTTACGGCGACGTCAATTCCGCCGATTCGATAGTTAAACTTTCGGACGTAACCTACAACGATTACGGCGAGGCATATTCGCAAGAATCCGCCAACGCGGGCAAATATTTCGTTCAGTACGGTTCGAGCTTTACCCTTACAGCTCCGGCAGCCCCCGAAAACTACGTTTTCGTAGGTTGGTATCTCAACGACAGAAACACTTACGTTTATCTCGACAGACTGTTGCCGACGACCGATTATCTGAAACGGCAATTTATAATCAATTCCGATTTGGAAGGACTTATCGCGGACGGATACGAAGCGGCGGGACTTACCTTTGTCGCGATGTATCAGCCCGTAATAAACGTAGCGGTAATTAACGAAACGTTCTATTACGACAACTCGCACTGGAACAGTTGGCAGAGCGGCTTCCTGCGTACCGAATATTACGACTTCGACGGAGCGAAGATTTCCGACACGGTGAAAAACGGCATCGTTCGCAACGCTTCGAGCGCGGCGTTGTCCGACCTTACCTACGATAGTTTAGCGGCGAAAGCGGGCGGGGATAACGGCTGGAACCTTGCCGCAAACTCGGGCGCAAGCGGCGATAAGCAGGTTTACAGCGCGATGAGTTTGTTTAAGGTGCTTTATCAGTCGATAACGAATTACGACTTAGTCGGCAACAATTGGACGGACGGTTACGTTACGTTCAAAATGGAGAGTTTGCCGTCGAGCGTAAAACATCTCGGCTGGCAGTACTATAACTGGAACACGCGCGCGTACGCAGATATAGAATACAGGTACGAAGATAAGAATTACGGGATAGACCCGAATACGGGAAGTTATACGATAGTCGACAACACTTTCGAAGAGTACGTATTTAAGCTAGGGTATCTGTTCTCGGGAGAGATGCCGTACGCCGTAAGCGCGGGCGACGAAAACAACCGCGACTTCTCGAGACCGCTTATCGTTAGACCGAACCTGCATAAGGTAGTGGGACTCGAACTTACGCAGAAAGCCTACATTAAGGAATTAGGCGACGAAATGAACAGCGACTCCGACTTTGCGGGCGTCATTCACCCCACCATTTCGAGCGTAACGGGCAGCGGCGTTTATTACGCTATCGACGACAAGACGATGAACGGCGAATTCGATTACGGCGCCGTCGCCAACATAAGACACTACGACAGAACGGGCGAAAACGGAATAATAAACTATCCTCTCGAAGAAAGCAACGATATTACCACGAGATACCGCTTTATCGGTTGGAGAATATATTGGGAAGTAAACGGAATCAAAGCATACCGCTTCATACACTTAGCCGAAGGCGACGAAGCGGCGGGACTCGACGTAGAACTTACTTATATGTTTAACGACAGTCCGCCTTCTTCCGACACGATACAGATCGAGGCGTTGTATATTCTGCAAAGCAGGCAGTCCGTATATTCCTACAACGTGGCGGGTAGCGATTACAGCTATCAGGACGCTTTGGCGAGGGGACATTACGCGGTGAACGACTCGCCCGACCTCAGCGTAAAACTCGAATCGAGCGCGCAGGACTTCGAAACGTACGACGTAGCTACGGGGACTAAGGGCGTATGCACTTTGGCTTATCAGAGCGAAAATCTTACGAGCGAAGCGGGCAGCCGCGCGTTGCAATACCTTATGGACGTAGGCAGTAAGTATACCGTATCCTTAAAGACCGACGAACGGAAAGCCGACGTGACTAAATTTGTGGAAAATACCGCCGGCAGCAACACGAATACCAACACGCAGGGATACGACCCGAACGTGGATAAATTCCACGCCGTGTACTTTAACAAGAATACCGCGTACGAAACCAAGGGAGAAGAACTAACTTACACGGGCGGCACTTATACCGTAGCCGGCACTTATTCCATCGACGTACAGTACAAGTCGCATGCGAAACTCGTATTCAATAACGTGATGTACGGTTCGGGCGTAACGCTACCCGACTCTATACTCAATTATCTCGGACTTGACGTAGAAAAGTTGACGGTTTGGGACACCGACGCGACGTACGGCGACCGCGCGACCTCCGACAACGGCGTGATAGAATTCAACGTAGACCTTATAAACTTAGGCGGAGCAAATCTGCACGGCGTGTTCAATTATTCCCTTAAAGGTTTCACTTCGGGCAACGGATTTAAGGCGATGAAGAAACTTGCGTACAAATACAGAGTAAGCGCGACCGATTCCGTAGAGCGAGGCAACGACAGCAATTTGTTTAACCCCACTCACGAAAGTTACCGCAGGTATATAGTAATCGACTACAACGACGGTTACATTTCGGGCGGAAGCCTTATCTTCGGCAATCCCGCGATTACGGGCAACAACAAATACAACGTAACCAACACGGGCGACGGTACCGCGGCTAATCCGTACAGAATTTACAACGCGACGCAGTTAATGAACGTAAGTCTCTTCTTCTACGCCAACGAAAATTCCTGTAATACGAAAGAAAAGGACGCCAACGGCGCAATCACCGAAATACAGACGGTATTCAAGCTGTTCGACAACGTTAAGTTGCAGGATTATACGAATTCTTCCACGGCTTCCGCATTCCCGGGGGGAATAAGCGAAGCGTGGGTTCCGTTGTGTTTCAGCCTTGACGACGGTTACGACAAAGGTTTCGACGGAATATTCGACGGCGGCGGATATACTTTATCCAACCTTGCCGCGTATGCCGGCGGAAGCCCCGATCAGGACAATCCGCAGGACGAAAACTTAGTTCCCGCGGAAGCGACGTACAGAAACCCGCTCGCCGCGTTCGATTACGACGGTTTGCAGGGATACGGAATATTCGGTTGCGTTTACGGCGGCACGATAAAGAATCTCAAAATAGACGACTCGTTTATAAGTTTCACCGAAGAAAGGTTCGCAAGCGTAGGACTTCTCGCGGCCAAGGCGTACAATGCGACGTTTGAAAACGTAAGTTTCCCCGAAACTAAAAACCCGACGAGAACAAATCTGATAGAAAGCAGTAACGGCGGCGCAAGAATTTATATGAGTACCTGGGCTCAGAACATGGGTATGCTCGTAGGCTACGCGAAGAACTGTCAGATAAAGAATATCGACGTTTCGGTCGGCAACAGTTCGAATATCTACCTTTTGTCGGAACTCGGTTCCGACGGCGGCAACGCAGGGGTAGGACTCCTCGTCGGATACATAGAAGGAAGCACCGATTTGGCGGGCGTCGGCGGAAGGACGAGCTTTATTAACGGAGTTAACGTAACGGGTACGAGCAGTAAGTACGTTATTATAAACGATTACTCGAACAGAAGTATGCCTACCGGCGGAATTATAGGTTCGGCGAAGAGAGGAACGTACGTAAGCTCGATAACGATGACCTCTCTCAATATGCAGATAGGCGGCGAAGACAGCAGCACCACGGGATACGCGGGCGGCGTAGCGGGGTACTGTTCGGACAGCTACTTCGAAATAATCGAAATAAGAAGCGCGAACAACTACGCAAGGACCGACGAAAAGAAAGGAGTTATTATTCACGGTTCTCAGGCTACGGGCGGCGCGATAGGTTACGCAAACAATTCGGAAATCTCGTTCGTCACGCTTTACGGCTTGTTCAGAATGAGAGGTACGAGCGCGGGCGGCGTAGCGGGCGTAAATACCGGCTTGATACGCGATTGCTACATTACCGCACCGAAGACTTCCACAGACGACGGTATGCGTCTTATGTTCGACCAAAGCAACGGTCACAACGCTTCGATATCCGATTTCGGCGGAATCGTCGGGCTTAACGAGGGTACGGTGACCGACTGCGGAATTACGGGCGGCAACGGAGCCGCTGCGTACGACGCAGGATATAAGGATATAAACGGCGCGGCAGTTTACGTCTACCATTCCGGCAACACTAATCACAACGCAGTGGACACCGTGGATCAAAACGTGAACGAAAGCGAGATAAAAAACAGCGCGAAGAACGTAGTCGGCAGAGTAAGCGTCGGCGGTATCGTCGGAAGAGCTACCGGAAGGGTCTACAACAGCTACGTCGCGTACACGAGAACGACGGTAAGATTAGACGTCAACGCCGGCAACCCGGCAAGGTACAACGGTAGCGACGGCTTGCCTTTGGCGCACTGTCTGGTTATTTCCGCGGGCGGCATCGCAGGCACGTTGGAAGGCGGCAGTCTTGTTAACGGCGAGCTTGCCGACGGAAGCGATTTCGGTTTCTACGACGAACTTAACCGTTTCGATTCCAACCTCGATTCCAAACCCGAATACAAGACGAGAGTACAAAGTTGCTTTACGAGCAACGCAAGCGTAGTCGTCGCCAACAGAGTATGGGTGGACAGCTACGACGTCGAAAAAGAAGCCACGCTGATGGCAAGTAATTCGGTCACCGTAGCCGGTATCGTAGGAAGCGTCAAAAACTATGTAGGCGAATATGGAATTAACTCCTGTTATAGCTTAAACAACCATTTCAGCACCAAAATGGGAGCTTACGGATGGATTACGAACGACGGCGAAGAAGGCGATAATAAGTCTGCAAAGTACGGTTGGTACTACGCCTCCACGGCAATGTTCGGCGGCAAGAAGAAGTACACGCCGATAAGAACGGGACTTAAAATGGACGGCGGTATCTACGGTATAGTAGGCGGCGAATATATAGACGACGAGCATAAGGACTCGGGTAACCACGGCTGCAACTATTGCTGGTCGAAAGGAAACACTATCGAAACGAGAAACGCCGTAAACAGCCTGTCCGATATGGGCGCGAGAGATAATCCGCTCAAAACGAGAGGTATGGACTTGCAGATAGGCGAAAATTATCGTTCCTTTACGAGCGACCACTCCGAAGGCAACGTGGCTTGTCCCAACATGCCTTACGGCGTAAGTATGGACGAAATGAGAGTCACGGGTATGGAAGCTTACGGGCTTAACGAGTTCGTCATAGGCACGGATACCGTAAACGTACGCGAAGTAAACGTATTGTTCGGAGCAGGTTTCGTCGGCGTTTACGACTCGTCTAAGAAAGGCGGCAGCGACGGCAGACTGTTCAAGACGGATTATAAGACCGGCGTATTGCTCGTGTCGCACGAAGTCAACAAGACCGCCGCGGAGACTAAATGGAGTAGATACGCAGCGTCGTCGGGAACGTATGATTCGGGTACGACCGTAGGCGGTATGACTTATCAGCAGTTCATTGCGTCTTACAACAACTACAAGGATTACCTCGTAAAGGGACAAGGCGATTCGGCTATTCCGAACTGACGATAATTTCGGCGGAAAAAATCGATATGAGCGTGAAAACGCTTGTTAGTGCAAAGGAAAAATTATATAATATCCCGTGAGTATAAACGGAATATAAGGAGTATACGATGAAACACACCGACATCGTCGATATTTTCGACGGAAAAATAGAAATCGGTTCCAAAGTTACGGTTTGCGGCTGGGTAAGAACGTTCCGCGATTCCAAGACCATGGCGTTTTTGGAAGTCAACGACGGCACTACGTTTAAGCACTTGCAGATAGTAATCGACAAAGAAACGATAAAGAACAACGAATTCATGCGTCTCGGCTGTTCGGTCAAGGTAGTAGGCACGCTGGTAAAGAGCGTAGTCATGCAGGATTCGGTGGAAATAAACGCTACCGAAATAGTTATGCTCGGCGATTGCCCCGCCGATTATCCTTTACAGAAAAAGCGTTGCAGCATGGAATTTTTGCGGTCTATGCCTCATTTGAGAGTCCGCACCAACACTTTTAACGCCGTATTCAGAGTGCGTTCCGTGGTAGCAAGCTGCATACACGAATTTTTTCAAGCGAGACATTTCGTGTACGTCAATACGCCGCTTATCACCGCAAGCGACTGCGAAGGCGCGGGCGAAGTATTCAAAGTCACTACCATAGGTTACAGCACCGCATATAAGAGCGAAGAAGAGTATTATAAGAACGACTTTTTCGGACAGAAAGCGGGTTTGAGCGTTTCCGGACAGCTCGAAGGCGAAGTAGCTGCGATGGCTTTCGGCAAGATTTACACTTTCGGACCGTCGTTCAGAGCCGAAAACAGCAACACGCCTCGTCACGCGGCGGAATTCTGGCATATAGAACCCGAGGTCGCTTTTGCGGAACTTCCCGATATTATCGAACTTGCGGAAGATTTAATTAAGCATATTCTTAACACCGTGCTCGATAAGTGCATAGCGGAACTTACTTTCTTCGATAAGTTTATGGAACCGGGGCTTATAGAAAAACTGCGTAACGTGGTAAGTCACAAGTTCGGAATAGTGGAATACACCGACGCTATAAGAATGTTAAAAGAGTCGGGAGCCAAGTTCGTCTATCCCGTGGAATGGGGCGAAGACATACAGACCGAACACGAAAAATACCTTACCGAAGTTATTTTCAAAAAGCCTGTGTTCGTAATCAACTATCCTAAGGGAATAAAGTCTTTCTATATGAAACAAAACTCCGACGGCAAGACCGTGGCGGCGACCGATTTGTTAGTCCCCGGAGTGGGCGAGATAATAGGCTGTTCCGAAAGAGAAGCCGATATGGATAAACTTTTGCAAGCAATCGAAGAAAGAGGTATGTGCGTGAAAGAATACGAAGATTATATCGCTTTGCGTAAGTTCGGAAGCGTGCCGCACAGCGGATTCGGACTCGGATTCGAAAGAATATTGATGTATATTACGGGTATGTCGAACATAAGAGACGTAATCCTTTATCCGCGTACCGCAGGCGATATAAAATAGGAGGAAACAAGTGAGAACACATAATTGTAACGAATTACGCGACAGCGACGTCGGCAAGAAAGTTACCCTATGCGGTTGGTTGCACAGCGTACGCGATTTGGGCGCGGTAATATTTTTCGTAATGCGCGACTTTTACGGAATGACGCAAGTAACGGTAAGCGACGAAAATATGAAAAACAAAGTCCGCGGTATTCAGAGAGAATCTACCCTTAAAGTGACGGGAACGGTAATACTTCGTTCCAGCCCCAACCCTAACATTCCGACGGGACTTATAGAAATAGAACCCGAAGAAATAGAAGTCCTCGGAAAGTGCGTCGAGCAGCTTCCGTTCGAGGTTGCCAATTCGCTCGCGTCGAAGGAAGAGACCAGACTTAAATACCGTTTTCTCGATTTAAGGAACCCCGCCGTCAAGGACAAAATCGTATTGAGAAGCAAAATTATCAGTACGATAAGACAGATGATGACGGAAAGGGGATTTTTGGAAATAGCCACTCCTATACTTACGAGTTCTTCCCCCGAAGGGGCGAGAGACTTCATAGTTCCCAGCCGTCTGTATCCCGGTAAGTTCTACGCTCTACCGCAGGCGCCGCAGCAATACAAACAGCTCCTTATGACTTCGGGCTTCGACCGTTACTTCCAGATAGCTCCGTGTTTCAGAGACGAAGACGCGAGAGCCGACCGTTCTCCCGGCGAATTTTATCAGCTCGATATAGAAATGTGCTTTGCCGAACAGGAAGACGTGTTCGCCGTGCTCGAAGGATTTTTGCCCGAACTTTTCGCTAAATTCTCCGATTGGACGATAGATAAAGCGCCTTTCCGTAGAATTAAATATCTCGACGCCATCGAAAAATATGGCACCGATAAACCCGATTTGAGGAACCCGTTACTTATAGAAAACGTAACCGAACTTTTGGGCGGAATCGTTCCTATGTTCGCGGGCAAGACGGTCAAAGCGGTCGTAGTCAAGAACTTCGACAAGACGAGAAAATACATTGACGGTCTTAACGGTTTCGTAGCGGAAAAGGAATTAGGGTGTTCATTCTATTACTTCAAGCACGCCGCTGACGGAACTCTTTCGGGAGGAATAGCTAAGTTCCTTGCGGGTAAAGAAAAGGAAATCGCCGAAAAATTAAATCTCGAAGGAGAAAGTTTCGTTGCGCTCGTAGCGGGCGATGACAAGAAGAATACCGCTAAATGCGCCGGCTTAGTTCGTACCGAACTCGGCACGGCAATGGACCTTATCGAAAAGAACGCATATCGTTTCTGTTGGATAGTGGACTTCCCGATGTACGAAATAGGGGAAGAGAGCGGCGAGATAGAATTCTGCCATAACCCGTTCTCGATGCCGCAGGGCGGACTCGACGCGTTGAATAATCTCGATCCCTTAAAAATACTCGCATATCAATACGATATAGTCTGCAACGGATACGAGTTGTCTTCCGGCGCCGTCCGTAACCACGACCCCGAAATTATGATAAAAGCCTTTGAAATAGCGGGTTACGACGAATCTGTAATCGAAAGTAAGTTCTCCGCTTTATATAACGCGTTCAAGTTCGGCGCGCCGCCTCACGCGGGTATCGCCCCGGGCGTGGACAGAATAGTAATGTTGTTGGCGCACGAAACGAGCATCAGAGAAGTAATAGCTTTCCCGATGAACAAGAACGCGCAGGACCTTCTTATGGGAGCGCCTTGCGCAGTCACCGAAAAGCAGCTTCGCGAAGCGAATATCCGCGTAGCCGAACCCGAAAAGAAAGACTAATACATACGCCCCGTAAAAATACTGGGCGCTCCTTTATTTGTTTGAAAAGTTTATAAAAAACGCTCGATTTTTTCGAGCGTTTTTACATTATATTTTAAGAAAAAATACTTATTTAGCGAGAACTTTGAGTACGACAAGCACGACGGTGGCTATCGCGAATATCGCGGTAAAAACACCGAGAGCCGCGGCTCTGCGTTTCATTTTTTTGTATTCGCTGACGTGTACGAAATCGCTCATATCCGGTTCTACGACCACTTCTTTTTCCACGACAGGCTCTCCTTCGATTACGCCGAAGATGTCGTTAAGTCTTTGTCTTTCGCGCATATAAGCGTCGTTGTAATAAATTTGCAATTCGTCGCCCGGCTTCATTTCGGGGGAGGTGGCGTTGTTATTTACGACGGGTTCCGTATTCGCGTTAGGCATTTTGGTATTCTTTTTCATAATTGACTCCTGTTTTGAAAAAGTAGGCGGGCGTATAAACACACCGCCGCACAATATACGTTTATTATATAATTATTTATTGTTTCTGTCAATACTCAAATGGTTTGAAAAATGCGGTATTTACAAAATTATACGCGTATTCCGCATTGCGATAAAAATTCGACTATTATTTCCGACGGTACGGCGTAGCAGATTTCGTCGAATTTGTCGGCGGCGCAGATTATTCCCGTTATTTTTCCGTCGGGCGAAACGACTGCCGAGCCGCTTTCTCCTTTGCGTACGCCAAAATTAAGTTTAAGAAGGCGGTCGGGTTTATTTTCGGACAGGCAATTTACCGTTTCGGTATTCTTAGATCTTTTTATTCCGCCCGTCGAGTCGCAAAAAACGGCTGTTTTTGACTGTCCGAACGCAAGCGACGTTTTTTTATCGTAGTCCGCGTCTTTCATATGAAGGAGAGCAAGGTCGGCGGAAAAATCGACTTTAATTACTTCCGCTTCATATAAACTGCCCTTTCTGTCATCGAGCGTACATATATTTTCCCGTTCATAGATATCGTCGAAAATATGAGCCACGGTCAATACGAAACAATCGTTGATTTTTACGCCGTTACAGGTGGTTTTTGTGTTTTTTGCGGTATAAATTACGGTAAATTGCGGGGGAAAAGTTACGTTTTGCGGCGTACAGCCCGTTAATACGGTCGCGGAAGAAAGTATTATCGTAAATATGATTACTAAAAAAAACCGCATAGGCAATGCTATGCGGAAATTTGTCGAAAAATGACTTAATATTCGTCTTCGTCGGAAAATATTTTTTTGACGACCGAGTTTATATCGTCGTAAGAAAAGCCCCTCGAAGCGAGTTTTCGGTACAGTTTAGCTCGTTCTTCGGGTGTGTTCTCCCTGTTTTTTGTAAGTTTTTTCGCAAGGATAAGCAAGTCTTCGGTTTGCGACGGCAGATTTTCGAGTACCGAGTCTATAATATCGGCGGATATACCTTTCGTCCTTAATTCCTGTTTTAATTTATAAGAACCTTTTTTCGCTGCGTTCTGTTCGACGAAGCGTTCGGCAAAGTAGCGGTCGTCGATAAAACCTTTTTCCTCGGCGTCGTTTACGACCTTTTTCGCCACGTCCTTGCGGTAGCCTTTTTCGAGGAGTTTTTTATAATAACCGTATTTAGGCTTGAAGTATTTGTCGAGTTGCGAATAAAGGTACTGCCGACAGAGGACTTCTTCGCTTCTTTCGATAAGTTCGGGGATAAGTTCGTCGGGAATTTCCTTAAAAATATCTATACGCATATTTATGGCGGCTTCGTCGCTTATTGATACGATTTCGCCGTTCCATTCCAAGTCGGCGGTTTGTTTTTTAGGGTGATATTTCAATATTTTCATACCGATATTTTACCACATTCGACAAAACGTTTGCAATAGGAACGGGTTTAATGTATTATATTTTTGCGTGAAAAGTTTTAGGCAAAATCGGCTTTTCGCAGGAGCAAAAGGGGGCGGCAGATGCAACTTTCCGCAGCGTTGGAAATTATCGGTATAGTGGCGTTTTCGTTGGTCGGCGTTTTCGTCGGCATAGAATACGAACTCGACGTGTTCGGCATATTCGTCGTCGCTCTGTGTTCTTCTCTTGCGGGGGGAGTAATAAGAGACCTCGTGTTGGGAATAGTTCCGCCGACGAGTTTTTTGCATGCGGAATACGTTATTACCGTGCTTGCCACCGTAATAGTTTCGCTGATAATTTTTAAGATTTTCGATAAAAAACTCACAAAAAAGTCGATAAGAATAATTAAAAGCGTCGTCAACGTTTTCGACGCGCTCGGACTCGGGATTTTCGCCGTTTCCGGCTGTCAGGCTGCCGTCAACGTAGGATTCGGCGATAACTTTATCCTGATGATTTTCGTCGGAACCATTACGGGCGTGGGAGGCGGAATGTTGCGCGACGTGCTTGCGGGAAGAAAGCCCATAGTCCTCCGTAAAGAAATATACGCTCTCGCCGCCATAATAGGTTCGATACTCTTCTACTTTATTTACGACAAAATCGATATAAGGCTCGCCACTTACCTTTCGGCAGGGTGCATAACGTTAATAAGAGTCCTGGCGAGCTGGAAAAAACTGAACTTCAATTACGGCGTGAAAAATACCGATTTGAAGTCTCACGAATAAGTTTTGTTTTCGTAAGTACGGGATACCTTAACTGTGAATAAGGTATCCTTTTTCTTTATATTTTTAATCGGTTGTCGTGACGAACGGTTTACGACTTTACGCAATAACTTAAAGGGTCGCGGCAACGAAATATTACTTATAGCAAAACTTAATCTTGAAATACCCGCGCGACTATGTTATAATTCTTTTAATATATTATAAATATTAACGAGGGCGTATGAAAAAAGGCAGACTGAAATTTTTATTTTTAATTCCGATAGCGGTTCTTGTTTTCGTTGCGACGTTGGTTTTTGCGTCGACGCAGGATTCCGTTTATGCTCTTACGCCCGAAGATATAGATTCAGACGGAACCGTGTACGAAATCGCCACGGCGGAAGACTTCGCCGCCTTTGCGAAGTATTCGGAGACTCACTCTGCATACGGCAAGACCTTTATTCTTACGTCCGATATCGATTTTACCGCTCTTCCGTCCGTTAATTCTATCGGCAGTATGTCGTATCCTTTCAGCGGTACGTTCGACGGAAACGGTAAAAGCCTCACCGTTAATATTTCCGGAACCGATTATTCCGGACTTTTCGGATACGTGGGAAGCGACGGCGAGGTGCGTTCTCTTACGGTAAAAGGTTCGGTAAGCGGCAACAGGTACGCAGGCGGTATTGCGGGATATAACGCAGGTAAAATCACCGACTGTGAAAACGAAGCCGAGATACGCGGCGGCACTTACGTCGGCGGTATAGTCGGCAGTAACTCGGGTACGGTGAAAAACTGTTATAACGCTTCTTCCGTGACGGGTACGGAATACGTCGGCGGCATAGTCGGCGACAACACGGGCGTAATTTCTTCCGATATTAACGTAGGGAAAGTTGCGGCGAGTTCTTATTTAGGGGGCGTAGCGGGCAGGTCGTCGGGCAATAAAGCTACGTTGACTTCCTGCGTAAACGCGGGCGAATTATCCGCCGCGACTTCGGCAAAATACGTCGGTGGCGTGGTAGGCGATACTTCCGCCACGATAAAAAATTGTTACAACTACGCTTCGGTTTCCGCAAGCGGTATTTCGATAGGGTCGGTAATAGGCAATCTTACCGCTACCGATCAAGACAGCGGCAAAATTTACAACGTGGGAGGTAAAAGCAGTCGACCGGTAGTCGGCGGCAGCAACGTTACCGTCCCCGCGGAGTTCCGTACGGCGAGTACGTTCGAGGTTTTGACCGACGACGCGTTATTCGACGGAACGATGGCTCTTCCCGCGGCGGAAGTAGGATACGCTTATCTTGCCGTTCCCACGGCGTTTTCCGAAAGAACGGAAAAACTTTCTTCGATAAGAATAAAGATTTTCTCTTCGGGGGAAGGAACTTCCGATAATCCTTTCGTCATAAACGGCGAAGAAGATTTCGTTTTGTTCGGTAAAAACGCGGCGTTATACGATTATAACGGCGTTTTCGTTAAGCTCGGCAGGTCGATAAACGCAGGGGATATAAGTCCCTTAGGCGTTACATTATCCGACGACGGAACGGTAGCCGTCACCGAATATAACGGTACTTTCGACGGCAACGGAAAAACCGTTACTTATTCGGTATCGAACGACAACGCAGCGGCTCTGTTCGGAACGGTGGGAGAAAACGGACTTATAAAAAACCTTGCGGTAACCGCAACCGTAATCGGTAAAAACCTTTCGGGCGGTATAGCGGGAGAACTTAAAGGCAAAGCGGAAAACGTCGCAGTTTTCGGAACGGTGACGGGCGAAAGCTACGTGGGCGGCGTAGTCGGTAAAATTACTTCGGAAAAAGCTTCGGTTACGTCGGCGGAGAATTACGCCAAAGTATCGGGTAACGATTTCGTAGGAGGTATATTCGGGTATGCCGAAAAAGCCGATTCGTTAACTAATCTCGTAAACAACGGCTTGGTCGTCGCAAACAACGGTCAGACTTTTTCCTATTTCGGAGGTATCGGCGGCAAAGTCGACGCTGTAACTAATAAAGTAAGTTCTCTTATAAACAAAGCGGCGGTTTCGTCGTATAAAGCCACCTGCGTGGGCGGTATATTCGGCTCGGTCGGAGCTATCGAAGCGGAACGCTTGTTCGTTACCGCAGACGTTACGGGCAGGAGAGCCGTCGGCGGCATAGCGGGCGAAGGAAACGGAAATATTATAAAAGACGCCGGCGTAATAGCAAAAATAAGCGGCGCGGCGTACGTAGGAGGAATGGCGGGAAGGAACGCCGTAAATATATCTTCCTCCTACTTTAACGGCACTTTCGGCACGGTCAACGAAGCGGCGATAGAAAAAGACACGTTCAGAACCATAGCCCAAAGCGAAGCTACGTTAAGTTCCGACGTATATTACAATTCCGACCTTATTTTCGACGGAACCGACGGACAGGGCAAAAACTACGTTGAATTAACGTCGGGAATAATGACGGGTGAAAGTTGGTTACCCTTTGCGGCGGAAAACTCTTACGGAATTTTACCGATAATAAACGACGTAGCCATATACGGCGACTCTTCGGTAATGTCCGGCAAAGCAAGATACGACTATTTTTACGGCGGCGACGGAACGGAAAATAATCCGTTCGCAATCGGCGACGAACAGCAATACAGAAACGCGGCTATCCTTACCGCCGCGACGGATAAATATAACGATTTTCATTACCTTATCGTTTCCGATATAGATTTTACGAGGAAAGTTCCTACGATAGGCGGAGTAAACGGTTTCCGCGGCGTATTTAACGGCGACTTTAAGGGGTTAAGCCGCGTAGAATTAGATACCGCAATGTTTAATATTCTCGCCTCTTCCGCTATAGTGAAGAACGTGGCTTTTGAAAGCGGTAATGCTAAAGCGGCGACGTTTGCCGAAAAGATAGAAAGCGGCGCGAGACTCATAGACAGTTATTCTTTACTTAACGTTACGGGAACGGCGGTCGGAGGACTCGTCGGCGAGAACGCAGGTAAGATTTCGGGCTGTCTGTACTTCGGCAGAGTATCGGGAGCGACTGCGGGCGGACTCGTTTGCAAAAACACGGGAGAAATAACCGATTCCGTGTTCGGCGGATACGCCGAAGGAACCACCGTCGGCGGAGCCGCGGGAGAAAACGACGGCAACCTTACGGGTTGCGTAATAAACGGCGTGATAAACGGACTTGACGATAAGTTTTCCGCGGGCGGATTTTTCGGCACGATAAACGGAAGAACCGACCAAAAATTCTTCGACGATATGTTTTTAGGCACGATTTTAATTAACGGAACGAAGCCGACTTCCGACGAAGGCGCCTTCTTTGCGGGGACGCTAAAAGGAGCCGCGCCCACAGTAAGCGCTGTTTTTAATTCCGACGCAGGCGGCATCGGCGTAGCTTATTACGGCTCGGACGGAACGGCGGTAAGCGGAGCTTTTTACGCAAAGACTACCGCGGATATAGCGAAAGACGATTTCTTTAACAACTTTATCTCGACGGAATTCGTTTCGGGCGGAGCGAGGGATTACGAAAGCGACTACGCTCCTATTAACAAACTTCTTGCCGAAAGCGCTTGCGAAAGAATGGTTACGTTAGCCCGTAAAGGTTCGGCTATGTACGTTTTCGGTCGCGATTATCTTTCCGACAAGGAAGTAGGAAGCGAACTTAATCCCTATCTTATCTTGACGGCGACGCAGTTTGCGGCGTTGTCCGACCTTACGATAAATTACGATTATACGAACAAATATTTCGCTTTGGGCGGCGATATCGACTTCACCGGTACCGATTTCCGCTCGATAGGAAGATATTTCGGCGTCGGCAACGTCAATAACTATTACTTTAACGGCGTTATCGACGGAAGATTTTACTCGGTCAAAAATTTGAGCATATCTTCTTCCGACTCGTCGTACGCGGGACTTATCGGTTACGGCGAAAGGGAATTCGTATTGAAAAACCTCTATTTGGACGAAAGCTGTTCGATTATGTCCGACGGCAACGCGGGAAGCCTTGTCGGCTACCATAAAGGAAGAGTGGAAAACTGTATAAGTTACGCCGCGGTTTCGGGCGGAAGTTACGTCGGCGGTATAGTTTCGTACGCCGAAAACAATTCTTTTATAATATCGACGATATTCGGAGGGAACCTGACCAAGGCGGGAGCTAACGGCGGTTACGGAATAACAGGACAGAACGCCAACACCGTAAGGATAGACAATACGGGCAGTTGGTATCTTTATAAAAACGAAAACGGCGAATTTATTTCGGTAGGGAACGAACCTTACGTCCATAACGACTACGGCGACGCGCTGTTTGCCGACAGAGGCGGCAACGTGAAAGTCGTATTCGACGGCGGCAAACCTACCTTTATAATAACCGCAACCTCAACTAAGGCAAAATCCGCTATAATGACCGCGCAAAATCTTACGGTCTTTTCGGGCGAAAAGTTCGAGCCGTCGGTATTAGGCGACGGCAGCGTATCCGCTAAATATTACGTAAGGTTTACTTTCGAGACGGAGATAGCTTTCGACGGCGTTACGGACGGTCTCGTTTCCGCAGAGTACGGAAAAGGTTATTTCTACGAAGGACAGAACGTAAAGTTCGTGTTAAGACTTAAAGACGGAATTTTCGTGTCGGAACACGGCGATTCCACGGTGACGAACGAAGGCGATTACATAGCGTTAAGTTTTACCGTAGCGTTGACCGACGATAAGTGTACGTTGCCGGTCGGATTGCAAAACGTAACCGATTATTACGAAATCAAGACCGAAGAAGACGCCCCGATTTACGACGGAACGGTCAAGAAGTTCGTTTCGTCCGTCAAGGAAAGCAAACCGGATTTGTTTGAACAGTTCGAATACGTACTCTACGACGCGGACGGAAACAGAACCGAAAATATGCTCGACGCAGGCAATTATTCCGCGATAGTAAGACTTTATCCCGTAGGCAAAAACTATTTCGTCGGACTGTACAGGCTCGCCGCCACGGTAGAAAAAGCCGAACTTACTTTGCCCGACGGCGGCGACGGATACTGGACGGAATTCGTAAAGAAAGATTACGACGGATTAAGTTCTTCCGTAAAAACAGTCGACGGTAGCGTAGCAAACGGAATAGTAAGTTCAGATATAGGAAAAGTTGTCGTCAACGCGACTATAGAGTGGGCGGAGACAGACGCCGGCGTCACGACCGCGACGGTAAAGAACTTCGTCACGGCAGGAGAAAAGGGCAAAAACTATAAAATAACGAAAAGCGACGTGACGGTATCCGACGCGGTAATCGGAGTGAGACAGGTTATAATAACCGTCGAAAACGGCGGACTTTCCGCTTTCTACGACGGAAACAAACCGAGCGTAATGAACTATTCTTTGAGTTTCGGCGTGGCAAACGTCGTTCTTACGTGGAATTTCTCGTTGCTTAAAGACGGAAGCGACGAAATAGACGAAGAGTGGGCAGGATTAGCCGACGGAGCGAAGACCTGGAACGCGGGAAGATACGCTCTTACGGCATCGTTTACCGACAGTAACGTCGCGGGAAGAAACGCCGCCAACTATAAAGCGGTCACCGCCGAAAACTATATTTTCACGATACAAAAACGTCTTATAGACGAGGTATCCTATGCAGGATACGAGCATCTTGTCTACACCGGCGAAAACTTAAGTTCTTACATAAAAGGTCAATACTATTCGGGTAACGGCGGAATAAATTTAGTGACGTTCGAGTTCTTTGCCGACGGACAGGCGACGGAAGTCGTAGACGCAGGGATTTATTCGGCTGTACCGCATATAGAAGATAAAAATTATATTCTCGGAGAAAACGTTCCTTCCCTTATCTTTACCGTGGCGAAAGCCAAGGGGGAAGCTCTTACTTTCGAACTGTCGACGGACAGACTTACGATAGGTAAAAACAAAGCTCTTATTTCTTCACTCGGCGACTATCACGACGCGGTCCTTTCGGTGGAAACCGTGGAAAACAACGGCGACAGACGCGGAAAAGCGAAGATAGATATAGTAGAGGGAAACCATTATTTCGTACCCGTTGCGTATCCCGCGAGCGGCGAATTCAAGTTCAGATTAAAAGCCGCCGACAGTAAAAACTACGAAGACCGTTACAGCGAAGAAAAGGTAGTTTTTATCGAAGCGGGTACCGTTTTTGTAGGTTTGGACAAGAACTCGACTACCGCCGTATTCGGCGACGAAATAAGAATAAATTTAGTATACAGTTTCGACAAAGAACAGACCGAAATAATAACCGACCTTACTGCGATAAGCAACTTCGTCGAACCGAAATACGAAGCGGAAAAGGTGACGGGGGCAGGAACGTACGAAGTCAGTTTTTACGGCGGAAGCAGCGACGGATACAAAATATCGACGGGCGATTACTATAAGATTACCGTTAGCCCCAGAGCTTTACGCATAATAATAACAGCCGAAGCCGAGAATAAGAAAATTTACGGCGAAGCCGACGGCGTAATAGAGTATATAATAAACGACGCGGTAAGCGGTGAAAAAATCGACGCGCTTCCCGACGGAACAAAGATAAAACTTGCAGGAAAACTATCGAGAGCAGAGGGCGAAGACGCGGGCAGCTACGCAATAACGGCAGGTACGCTGACTACGGAAAACAACCCCGATTATCAGTTAAGTTACGACCTTTCCGAAAGGTACTTTATTATAGAAAAGAAACGTATAGAAATAGTTATCGACGCGAAAAAGAAGTATTACGGCGACGAAGACCCCGCCTTTACGTTCAGTCTTGCCGAAGGATACGAATACGGTTTGTCCGACGACGCTACCGCGATAAGAGTGGAAATCACGAGAGAGGAAGGCGAAGACGCCGGAGCTTACGCGTATACGGCTGATTATTACGACGGCGGCAGAAACTATACCATAGCGAGAGTTGACGATAAGATCAACAGATTTTTCATAGAAAAAGCTACGCCTACCATAACGTATATTAAGGAAATGATGGGAGTAATACGCTACGGCGATAAGTATTCCGTACTAAGAATGGTGGGCGAAGCCGGTACCGAACGCGGCGCCGTGGACGGCTCGTTCCGTCTTACCGACGGAGAGACCGTCGCCGACAGAGTGGGGGTCATTCTCGTAGGGTTCGAGTTTGTTCCCGCAGATGAAAGAAACTACGCGAGAGTGTCCGACTACGCGGCGGTAGACTGCCTGCCGAGAATAGCCGAAATAAGTTTCGACGGAGAAAAGTATTACGTATATAACGGTTCTGTTCAAGGCGGCAGGAATATTACCGCTACCGTAAATAACGCGATTAACGGCGATACTTTCACTTTCGATTACGCTTACTCCGAACTAAATTCAAAAGACGTCGGTAAATATACCGTGACGGTAAACGGCGTCGGCAACGATAAGTACGCCCTTCCCGACAAGTACGCCGACGGACAAGCCTACGAATACGAAATTCAACCTGCTGTCGTCACCGTAAAAACGGAAGACGCGAAGATAAAAGAGGGCGACAAGTTCAGTCCGAAGATAAGTTACGACGGTTTCGTCGGAGGGGAAAACTCTTCCGTCCTTACTACCGCGGCTACCGTGGACGTGCCGAAAGCACCCGGTATTTACGAAATCAAAGCCGAAGGCGCTGCCGCGAAAAACTATAAGTTCAGATACGTTGCGGCGACCCTCGTCATAGAAAAAACTTACTTGGTTTCCGACAACGTTACCATAAAAGGCGAACTCGGCGCAAGCCTTACATTAAATACGGTAAAATCCGAAGATATCGCCCTCGCAAACAATTCTGCAGCTATGGATAAAGCGTTGAAATACAACTTGTTTATCCCCAACCTTAACAAAGTAAAAGAGTATTACGAACTCCGCTACAACGATAAAGCGTCGGGCGAATTCGATTATACCGTCAATCTCCGTCTGTCGGCAGGGGATAAGGTATACGTCAAATATTACGACGGAACGGCGGCGGAACTTACCGATTACGAATTGCTCAACGACGGCGAAAAGAACGAGGACGGCACCGTCACGATAGGTTTCCGCGCGGAGCAGATATCCGCCGTAGTAGTTTACGAAGCGAAGAGCCTCGTCGAAATAATCAAATCATTCCTGCCGATAGGCGGCGTTGCGCTCGGCGTTATTATCGTGGTAATAATTATCGTGGCGGTAGCCTACGGCAAGCATAAAAAATATCAAAAAGAAAGAGAATACTTATCTCGATACGACAGAAATTAGGAGCGTTCATATCTGACCACTCCATAAGAGCTTTTATTATTCTTTTTCGTCCGAAACGTATTCTCCCACCGTCTTTTCTTTATCGTAAAAGAACATATTTTCAAGGTCCTTATCGTCAAGGACCTTTTTTACTTTCATTCCTTTATCGAGTACGGACACGGTGTAGAGAGCCGAGTCGGAAAGAGAAGAAAGAAGTTTTTTTATCTTCATCGTCGGGAAGACGAACAGTTCTTTTTTAATAAGCGGTTTATCGAAGTCTTTTAGGTAATACGCCCGTTTGAAAAGAAGCATATACTTTTCTCGTTTAGAGTCGTTAAGGATACCCGATATCAGCATACAGGACACTAAAAACAGAGAATAGCTTATCTTAAAGAAGGCGCTTACGATAAACAGAACAAGGCAGACGGCGGCTACGACGAGTCCCGTTATCCTCATAATTTTCAGGCATTTTAATTTGTCTTTCACGGCGGAAAGGAGCATACGACTGCCGTCGAGAGGGTATAAAGGAAGCAGATTAAATACGCCGATAGCCGTATTTGCTTTGAAAAAGTCGAGAGTAAAGCCGTAACACGACGGGAATATCCACCAAAGAGCGACGGTGGTTAATGCAAGCGATAAGTTTACGATAGGTCCCGCCGCGCTTACGAAAAAAGCGTCTTTATCGGGCAATCCGCTTTCTGCCGAAAGTAAAGCTCCGTAGGGGGTAATGGTAAGGCTTTCTATCTCGTAGCCTTTTTTCTTGGCGGAAAGGTAGTGTCCGAGTTCGTGTAAAAGTACGGCTAAAAAGGCGTAAGCGAATAATAAGCCCTTTCCCGAAAGGATAAGAATGACGGCTACGGGAATAAACAGCGGGTGTATACGGAATTTCTTCATACTAAATTGTATTGCGGCAATATAAAAAAGTTGTTTTCTAATTTATAAGTCTATGATAAAATGGAATCGGGAGTTAATATCGCTATGATTTACGTAAATATGGTTTTATCGTTGCTTGCCGGTCTCGGCGCGTTTATGATAGGGTTTAAGCTGATGTCCGACGGAATGAAGAATTTTTCCGACGGCGGACTGAAAAAACTTTTCTTAAAAACGGGCAAAAGCCCTTTGGCGGGGGTGGGCGTAGGCTTAGTCACCACCGCTCTCGTGCAAAGTTCTTCCGTGACCACGGTAATGGTAGTCGGCTTCGTCAACGCGGGAATAATGGGCTTGGAACAAGCCGCAAGCGTGATTATGGGAGCTAATATAGGAAGTACGGTCACCGCTCAGATTGCCGCTTTGGAAACTCTCAACATAGGGAATTTCGACTTTATAGCATACGCCGCGGCGTTGTCTGCGGTGGGAATTTTTATTAACCTTTTCGCAAAAAAAGACAAGACTAAAATAATCGGCACGATTATAGCCGGGTTCGGACTGCTGTTCCTCGGTATGCGGCTTATGTCGGACGCAATGGCGATACTCAGGACGAGCGACAAGATAGTGGCGATTCTGTCGAAGATAAATAATCCGCTGCTCCTTCTCTTAATCGGGGCGGTGATTACGGGAATAATTCAGTCGAGCGCGGCGGTCACCGCTATCCTTATATCGATGGCGGCTGCGGGAATAACGATAGGTTCGGGCGGGAATTCCGTTTATTTCGTCATATTAGGCACGAATATAGGTACTTGCATTACCGCAATTATGAGTTCTTTCGGGGCTTCTCCGAATGCGAAACGAGCTTCCTTTATTCACCTTACGTTCAACGTAGCCGGGAGTTTATTGTTTACGGCGTTACTGTGGGGCTGGAAAGGGTTTTCTTCCGTCGTTATGGACGGAATGTTCCCGCGGGAAGATATGATGGCGACGAAGATAGCTATGTTCCATACGCTGTTTAACGTAATCTGCACGGCTATGTTCCTGCCGCTACGGAAGGTGTTCGTATCGGTAAGTAAAAAGGTGTTCGGAGATAAAAAAGAAGAAAAGGTTTCCGCGTTGGAAGAAAGATTGTTGTCCTCGCCTGCGATAGCCGTAGGGCAAGCCCTTGCGGAAACGAAACGCGCCGCGGATTTAGCGTTCGGCAACGTACTTACGGCAATGAACGCTTTTTACGGTAAAGACGAAACGAAAGCTAACGATATAAAGGACGCGAATAAAAAATTAGTCGAACTTACTTCCGAAATAGACGATTATCTCGTGAAAATAAGCGCAGGCGACGCAGGTAACGGCACTGCTGTGGAAACCGAAGTGGCGGCGTTGCACCACGTTCTTGTAGACGTCGGAAGAATAGGGGAACTTGCCGACAACATCTCGAAATATACCTCATTCGCGAAAGCAAACGACCTTGTTTTCAGCGAAAACGTCCTGATAGATTTACGCGGAATGACGTCGGAACTCGAAAGGCTGTACAATCTTTGCTCCGAATATCTTTCGCTTCGCGACGACAACGTGCTGAAAACTCTCGACGTGACCGAGGACGGTATCGACGAAAGGAAAAGAACGCTTCTCGACGATCACGTCAAGAGATTGCAAAGCGGCGTTTGCAACGGCAATTCAAGTTCCACTTTCGTAAATTTGGTAAGCAATCTCGAACGAATCGGCGACCATATCTACCTTATAGCCCACGCATTGAAATAAATTAAAACGCGAAATAATAAAAAGAAGTTCCCGCAAAAAGGAACTTCTTTTCGTATATCGAAATAAAACTTTATAAATCCACTTTTTTAATCGGGTTATAGACGGTCACGCCGTTGTCGGTGAAATATTTGTGTTTGTGATAGCTGTAATTCAAGCACAGGCACAAAGCCGAATGGAAGACCATGAAAGTGGGGACGAGGAGCGCCGGCATAAGTCCGAAAGTCGGGAGAAAAGACACGGACATAAGAGTGAAGCCGACAGTCGTCATTACGAAAATGCAAATGTAGTTTTTTCCGAAACCTTTGAAACAGGTCTTAAAACCGTCGCCCAACGAGAGGAAAACGTTTTTCGGCTCGTTGCGGAAATATTCCGGAAGCCACTGACAAAACAAAGTCATTCTGAACGAAAAGATAACCAACGCAAGCAGTAAACCTATGGGCAGGGCGAGTATTTTTATCACAGACATAAGCCATGAAGTCAAATAGACCAAACCGATAAGTATCCCTATATCCGCAAGACCTATCACTATCGAAAAAACAAGCCCGAAAACGAGGTTTTGCCACAACGTGTTTACGAAAGCGTTTGTAAGTCCGGCGTCAAATCCGGTCGTCATTTTTTGGTGAAGTATTTTAGTGACGGGGAGCATCGGCAGGAATAACAAAAATCTCGAAATAACCAAGGTCAGTATCAAAAACAGCACTCGCGTGTTTACCAGAGCGGGGTTTTCTTTAGTGAATTCGATAAAGAAGTCTAAGAAGCGTTCCATAGACTTTATAGGGTGCTTTAAGAATTCGTCCGCAGACACGGGAGCTTCCTCCTGCATCTTTTGGAAATAGGCTTTAAGCACGGGACTCGCTATACTCATAAGGACAGCCGAGGCTATGAGCATTATTATGAGAATAAAAAAGAGAATTTTTCCGACCAGCTTAAAATTGCAAAGCAGTACGGAAAAAGAGTTTTTAATAGGCATAATTACCTCCCGAAATAACGTCTTGCCATATCTTCGCGGGTTACCGCCTCGGTGTCGCAGTACGCTATCGCGGTGAACGTATAAAGATAGGTCAGGATAAGAGCGTAGTTAATTAAGTTTATTATCCATTTAATATACCGGAGTTTTCCGGTAAAAAACGCGAGTAACGAAAGGGCGAAAGTCAGCGCCAGCATGACGAGACCGGGTACGAAAAAGCGTCTTTGATAACTTCTCGATTTATAAAAAGAAGTGCCGAAAGCCTTTATTACGTATTGCCCGGAGAAGCTCATCGTGGGAAGCCACAGGGTAAGCGCCGACCAAATATAAACGGTAATGATACAAATTCCGATAAAGAATATCGTAGCCAGGATTACGCCGAGGATTCTCACTTGTATTTGTAGAAACAAAAACGTCAACAAAACGAACAAGTTATGCGCGATAAAGGCGGAAACCATACAAAAAAATGTTGTCGCAAGAGCAGGAAAAAAGTTTTCGTTGACCGAATATATTATTTTGGTCAGACCGAATTCTCCCACTCTTATGCTCCTCGTCACCAGGGTAGTCACGTACGCGGTGACTAAGATAAGCAAGACGAACGTAACGGCGAGAGCAACGAGAGAATATTTGTCGTGGTTAAACGCGGAGAGCCACAACGCCGAGAAATTCGGATAAGAAGCTGTTTTCAGTCCGAACAGGAAAGAAGTGTAATCGCTGAACGGGTAGAAATAAGCGAAAGGAGCCGCAGGAATAAGGGACAGTAAAAAGATAGTGCCGAACCTTCTTCCTTTGCCGTATCTGAACAAATATGCAAGCGTTTGTTTTAAGTAACTCATATTATGATTATAACAGCGTAGCGAAAAAAATACAACGCTTTGTATTCCACGAAAAAAAATTTTTGTCGTATACCCGTTTATCGCCGTAAAAAAAAGCGGACGGCGAATATCGACAAAAATATCGAAAAGGCAACGCAAGCGGACTTTTGTTCGATAAGATATTACATATTACGCCAAAATTCTACACGAAGCACCCGTTGCGGCATGGGTATATTACAATACGTTCGGCGCCGATAAACAATTTCTTTAACATTAACGGAGGTAACATGATTAACAAATTGGTTATTACAAAAAGCGCGATTTTCGATTACGAAGAGATAGTGTGCAATAAGGAAATGGACAGGACGGCTTTTCGCAACGACGTGGAAAAAATCATAAAAAACAAAGAAAATCCTACGAGGATATCGTACGTCGATAAAAAAACGGGCAAAAAGCTGATGCTGTTTATTCGTAAAGGTTATGAGTTCGGACTTATGAAAACGTGGATTCTCGAGGGTATTTGCGAAGAGAGCGACTACGATAAGGAAATGGAAAATAACGGGGTTATTGCGGAATGGTTGTCGGTAATAATAGAGTAGAAGAGTACGCCGCGTCCGACGTGGAAAACATCTTAAAGAACTTTTGCGACAGGGAAAAGGAAGCGGAGATATTCGAACGAAAGGACGAAGAAGTAGACTTTATGAAACGCTGTTTACGATACCTCGACGCGTCGGAAAAGGATATTTTGGAGAAAATTTATTTCGACAAGGTTTCCGTCAGAAAATATTCGGCGTTGAGCGGCTTTTCGCGGAACTTCATCGTCAAGCAAAAGAATAAAAGCATAGAGCTGTTGACGAAGTTTTTTAACGTGAAGTTCGGGATAGGCTCGTAAAGGAAAGGGGCGGTCTTGCGTTTTTTTAGCGGATGCAAGACCGCATTTATAAGATATAAAAAGTAATTACGAAATAATTACCGTTACTTACGACGTCTGTAATTGACATATACGGTTTCGGGTGGTAAAATCTTACAGAACGAGAGTTTAATTATAATTACGACAAAAAGGTTTTAATAAAAAACGAAATCGAGAGGAAGATATGGTAAAGGCATACAATCCAAAAGAAATTGAAAAGAAGTGGCAGTCTTATTGGTACGACAACGACGTTTTCCACGCGACCGAAGACGAAAAGAAGAAGAAGTTTTACGCGTTGATAGAGTTTCCGTATCCGTCGGGAGCGGGTATTCACGTCGGACACGTAAGAGCTTATTCGGGTTTGGAAGTGGTTGCCCGTAAACGCAGAATGGAGGGGTACAACGTACTTTTTCCGATAGGATACGACGCGTTCGGACTCCCCACCGAAAACTACGCCATGGCGACTAAACAGCACCCGAGAATAGTCACGGACAAAAACATAAAGCACTTCCACGAGCAGTTGCGGAAAGTGGGATTTTCGTTCGACTACGACCGCACTATCGACACCACCGACCCTAACTATTATCGTTGGACTCAGTGGATATTCGTGCAGATGTTCAAGAAAGGTCTTGCGTACAAGTCGAAGACCTTCGTCAATTTCTGTCCGAAGTGTAAGGTAGTCCTTGCCAACGAGGAGAGCCAAAACGGGGTCTGCGACCGTTGCGGCAGCGAAGTGGAACAGAAAGTCAAGGACGTATGGTTCCTGAAAATAAGGAATTACGCCGACAGACTTCTTTCCGGACTTAAAGACCTCGACTTCCTCGATAAAATAAAGACCGAACAAGCGAACTGGATAGGAAAAAGTCAGGGCGCGGAAGTAATTTTCGACGTAACGTGCGGAGACGAGAAATATCCTCTCAATATCTACACCACCCGTCCGGATACTATCTACGGAGTGACTTTCCTTGTGGTAAGTCCCGAACACCCGATGCTCGAAAAGTACGCCGACAGAATAGAAAACATAGCCGAAGTAAGCGATTATCAGCGTAAGGCTAAGATGAAAAAAGAGTTCGAGCGCGTACACATGGCTAAGGAAAAGAGCGGCGTTCTCGTCAAGGGAATACACGCGATTAACCCGATTACCGGAGCCGAAATACCCGTATTTACCGCAGACTACGTCATGATGGACTACGGCACGGGCGCTATTATGGCGGTACCCGCTCACGATACCCGCGACTACGAGTTTGCCAAAAAGTTCGGTTTACCGATAATCGAAGTTATTGCAGGCGGAGATATAGAAAAGGAAGCGTATATAGCGAAAGAAGGCGGCACGATGGTAAACAGCGGTTTCCTTAACGGAATGGAAGTCAAAGACGCCATCAAAGCCATGATAAAGAGAATGGAAGAACTCGGCGTAGGCAAAGCCAAAACCGATTACAAGATGAAAGACTGGGCGTTCAACCGCCAAAGATACTGGGGAGAACCCATACCTATAATAAACTGTCCTAAGTGCGGTCAGGTACCCGTACCCGAAAACGAACTTCCTTTGGTATTGCCGCCGCTTGAAGATTTTTCGCCCACCGACGACGCGTCGAGCCCGTTAAGCAAAGTCACGAGCTGGGTCAATACGACCTGTCCCGTGTGCGGAGAAAAGGCAAAAAGAGAGACCGACACGATGCCGCAATGGGCGGGGAGCAGCTGGTACTTTTTAAGATATATGAGTCCCGATTGCGACACCTTGCCCGTCAGCCCCGAAGCGTACAAGTACTGGAATCAGGTAGACTGGTACAACGGGGGAATGGAACACGTCACCCGTCACGTAATATACAGCCGTTTCTGGAATATGTTCCTGTACGATATAGGAGTAGTGACTAATCCCGAACCCTATAAGAAGAGAACGGCGCAGGGACTTATCTTGGGCGCGGACGGAGAGAAGATGAGCAAGTCGAAAGGCAACGTGGTAAACCCCGACGACGTGGTGGCGGAATACGGCGCCGACGTGCTGAGGACTTTCATACTGTTTATCGGCGACTATGAAAAACCCGCCCCCTGGTCGCAGGAAGGGGTAAAAGGCTGCTGGCGATTCCTCAACAGAGTCTGGAACCTTATGGATATGGTCAAGGAGACGAAGACCGACGACTTCAATATGGCTACTATAATAAAGAAAGTGTCGGAAGATTACGAATCGGTAAAATACAATACGGCGATAGCCGCTCTTATGACCGCCGTAAACGCTTTCTACGCGAGAGGGTCTGTGACGAAAGACGAACTCGTGACTTTCGTCAAGCTGCTTTATCCCGTAGCGCCGCATATTACGAGCGAAATGTACGAAATGCTCGTCGGCGGAAAGATAGAAAAAGCCGCTTGGCCCACTTATAACGAAGAAGATTTGATAAGCGACGTAGTGGAAATACCGGTGCAAGTGAACGGAAAACTGAAAGGAAAAGTCACCGTAAAAAAGGACGAAGAAGAGAGCGTCGTGTTAGAAAAAGCGAAAGAAATCTTCGAACCTTTGAAAAATATGAACATAATAAAAACAATTTACGTCAAAGGACGCATAATCAACATAGTCGCAAAATAATAAAAAATTAAGAAAAATGCAACTGAAAACGGTTGCATTTTTTTTGCGAAAATATTAAAATATCGTTGAAAACAAAAATCCATCAGGAGGAAATAAATAATGGCAAAAGTAAAAATCGGTATTAACGGTTTCGGCAGAATCGGACGTTTGGTTTTCCGCGCTTGTTGCGCCAGAGACGACGTTAAAGTAGTCGGTATCAACGATCCTTTCATCGACGTAAACTATATGAAGTATATGCTTACTTACGACAGCACTCACGGTAAGTTCGACGGCACCGTGGAAATAAAGGACGGCAAGCTCGTAGTAAACGGAAACGAAATCACCGTATTCGCGGAAAAAGACCCCGCTAACATAAACTGGAAATCCTGCGGAGCTAAATATATAGCGGAAGCTACGGGCGTGTTCACCACGACGGAAGCGGCTAAGGTTCACATAAAGAAAGGCGGCGCGAAGAAGGTAGTAATCACCGCTCCCAGCAAGGACGCTCCTATGTTCGTATGCGGCGTAAACCTCGACTCTTACGACAGAAAGATGAAAGTCGTCTCCAACGCCAGCTGCACCACCAACTGCCTCGCTCCTCTCGCGAAAGTAATCAACGACAAATTCGGTATCGTAGAAGGACTTATGACTACCGTACACGCTACTACGGCTACCCAAAAGACAGTAGACGGACCTTCCAAAAAGGATTGGAGAGGCGGCCGCGGAGCCGGCGCCAACATCATTCCGTCCTCTACCGGAGCAGCGAAAGCGGTAGGCAAAGTCATTCCCGAACTTAACGGAAAACTTACCGGTATGGCTTTCCGCGTACCCACTCCCGACGTAAGCGTAGTAGACCTTACGGTAAGACTTGCGAAGGAAGCTACTTACGAAGAAGTAAAGGCTGCCGTCAAGGAAGCCAGCGAAACCTATATGAAAGGCGTGTTGGGATACACCGAAGACGCCGTGGTATCCACCGACTTCGTAGGAGAAAAGAGAACTTCCGTATTCGACGCTACCGCCGGTATCGCCCTTAACGGAAACTTTATGAAGCTCGTCAGCTGGTACGACAACGAATGGGGTTACAGCAACAAAGTCGTAGACCTTATCGTTCACATGGCGAAAGTCGACAGACAGAAATAATCGCTTTTTGAGGAAGACGACGGCGTTTCGCAAGGAACGCCGTTTTTTCGCTTTTCTATAATTCGGTAGGAAAAAAATATGATACACTCACTTTGCGGCGGCAAAATAAATATGGACGATACGCGAATTTTCGCAAAAGTAAGAATTGACGAAAATTGTGGCGAAAGCCAAAATTTCGGCTGGTACTTAGCCGACGATTTTCACCTGAAAATCGGCGATAAAGTAATCGTCAAACCGAACTATATAAATAAAAGCGGAGTCGTCGTCGAAATTAAGGAATGTAAGAACAAGATTTATCCCGTGCCTTTGCGTACGGCTAAATCCATCGTGTCGGTGGTATATGAGCAGAACTAAAAAGATAGTCTTTCACGGTTTGTTCATAGCTTTGCTCGTGGCGTCGGCAAAAGTAAGTTTTACCGTCATTCCTCCCGTACCGTTTACGTTGCAGTCGGCGGTCGTCATTACGTGCGCGCTCGTTTTGGGGTGGCAAAGCGTAATCACCGTGGGACTTTACGTCGCGATGGGCTTAGCCGGGCTTCCCGTGTTCGCGGCGGGGGGCGGCATAGGATACGTTTTGTATCCGACGTTCGGGTTTACGATAGGATTTCTTTTTTGCGCGCTTATTTGCGGCTTATTATACGCAAAGTTTCGTACGGTCAAGGGTTCAGTCCTTGCCGTGAGCGTAGGTACGGTCGTTATTTATTTTTGCGGAATACTCTATTATCTTATTATAAAAAAATTCTACTTCGCCGAAAGCGTCGACTTTTGGAAAATAATTCTCACGTTTTACGTCGTGTTCATTCCGTCCGATATTATTAAGGGCGTCGTTTGCATAATAATAGCTAAAAGATTGCAGCCTATTACCTTGCAATAAATAAATATTGCTTAAAAATTAAATATATAGTAAAATATATTTATGAATTCGGTTCGGGCGAAAAACGCTATAATAATCATACTCATAGTCACCATATCCGTCGCGATAATAGCGGGGGCGGTTTACGTCGCCGTGGACGGGAATAAAAACAACGGCGAACGGGAGTATTTTTTCGATACCGCGCCGATAGATTATTCGACGCAAAAGAATTTCGCTTACGCCAATCTTTTCAGAGACGCGGTGGCGCAATATTTAAGTCCTGTTTCTACGCAGATAGATTTAAGTAAATTTGCAGACAGGTTGCTCGCGGCTATGTCCGTCACGAGGATACCCGCCGAAAAGCTCGGAGGAATGGCTACCGCCATACGCAGGAATAATCTTAACGATATAGGGGGCGGTATAGACGGCGATATCACCGAAAAAGAGTTGGAAGAACTCTTAAAAATATCGGGATTAAAGGTAATAAGCGATTTTCTCGACGGATTTTTTGCGGAAAGCGGTCTTACCGGGGAAGAGACCGGAAGATTTTTGTACAACTATATGGAGCTGTATTCCGCCGAAAGCTACAAGACGGCTTTACACCTGATAGGGGAAGACGATTTCGTCAAGTTCGTGTCTACGACTACGTATTTTCTTACTTCGGTATCCGATATTAAGGAAGGTACCGGCGATTACGTCAATTCGGCTGTCCTCAAAGCCGCTCTGTACGAAGCGGGGAGCGCTTATCTTAACGTGGGCAGTAAGGGTACGGAAACTATAGAACGCGTCCTCGGACTACGCTTTCATTTCGACGAAGATAAGGCGAATTCGTCGATGATAAACGGTTATGCCGCCGCGATAAACGGCAAGTTGGGGTGCGTTATACCGCTAATAGGATACGTTTTACGAGAGATAAAGACCGACGATATAGAAAGAGCGAGGTTGTATTCGCAGGACGGCAAAGAGGGAGATTTGATAATTTCGCAGACGGGTTTCGCTCGTTCGATTAAAGCGGGTATGGAAAAATTCCTGCTTGCGTACGGGGATAAGATAGGCGCGGAAAACCTCGCCGAACTCAAATCGCAACTGATAGCCTTGACGAAAAATCTGTATTCGGCGCAAATCGTTACGGCGGGGGTTGATCCGTCCATAATGGAAGACGAGGACATAAAAGCGTATTTCGCCGCAAGCGAAAAATCTTTCGAAACCTTTTTTGCCGCCGTGGAAAAGTTGTCGCACACCGCTATGTCGGACGAAATAATCGACGGAATGACCGAAGAAGAGAGGAAAGAACTCGTTTCTACGGCTAAAAATATATGGTCGCTCGAAAAGGAGAGCGGCACGTTCGTCACCGCCGTGACTTATATGTGGGCGGCGCAAAGATTGTACGAAGCGGAAAAGGAGTTAAAGTAATGCTGACTGCTACTAATCTGAAAAAGAGTTTCGACGGAAAGACCGAGGTATTGAAAGGGGTTAATCTGACGGTTGAGAAAGGGGAGTTTATTTCCATTCTCGGCGCGTCGGGCAGCGGAAAAAGCACGCTTCTTACCATACTCGGCGGTATGGACAGACCGACAGAAGGGATAGTCACGCTCGACGGCGTGAACCTCGGCGACCTTAAAGAAAAGGACCTCGCCGTTTTACGCAGGACGAAAGTCGGGTTTGTATTTCAGTTCTTTAATCTCGCGCCCTACCTTACCGTCGGAGAAAATATAAATTTACCGCTTATTTTGGACGGAAAGAACGTAAAAAACTACGCTGAAAAGTTCGATTTTCTTATTAAATATCTTAAAATAGAACATATAACGAACAAAATGCCCGCCGAACTTTCCGGTGGAGAACAGCAGCGTACCGCTATCGCCCGCGCGCTTATTTACGAGCCGGAAATAGTCTTTCTCGACGAACCTACCGGGAACCTCGACAGCGAAAGCAGCGAAGAAATAATGCAACTTCTGAAAAATATAAATTCCGAATTGGGGGCGACGGTCTTGCAGGTGACGCACAGCGAACACAACGCCCGATACGGCACCCGTCTTATAAGAATCAAGGACGGACTTATTACCGAAGACACCGTTCTTACGCCTGTCGCAAGCGAAGAACCTGCGGAAGAAGCCGAAAAAACGGAAACAGCCGACGAAAACGTCGATACGGAAGATAAAGCCGAAAAGGATAATTCGGAGGAATAAAATTGAGGACCCTGTTTAATCACACTTTAAGGAGCATAAGGGACAGCTTGGGGCAGCTCGTAATCATAATTCTGACGGTTACGGTAGTTTCGGCGTTGTTTTTCGTTACGCTCACGATAGGCGGACTGTTCGAGAACGTGCAGACCTCCATACAGTCGCGATTAGGCAAGGATTCCGACGTGACGGCTACGGCTACTGTGTTTTCCGAGTCGGAGTTCGACGAATTTATATCGGGAAGAAACGACGTCGAGTACGTGGAAAAATATTTGCAGACGGCGGGGTTATACAAGCCTGCCGACGGTTCTTACAATAAAGTAATCGCGGTGGAAGCCACCGACTTGAAAAACTACGCGGCAAGACACGGGAAAGAACTTACCGTTTACGCGTCGTACGAATACAGTTCCGACTATCCCGAAGTGTGGATAGGCAGGTCTTTCGCCGAAGAAAACGCCATAAAAGCGGGCGATTCCATCGATATTTATCTCGAAATGTACAAGACTTATCGCACGCTTACGGTAAACTATATCTTTGAAAACTACGGCATTTTCGCTAACAACGTGGTAAACAACGTGCTTGCCGACTTTTCCACGATAGGAAACAAGGGACTTATAAGCACCGCTAATATAAAACTTACCGACGGCGCGGACAAAGAAGCCTTTATGAAAGAATTGTCCGACAGTTTCGACGGAGAAATTACGGTGGAGGACAGCATAGACTACGGCGAAATAGACAGAGTGGTGGGGAGCAATAAAAGGCTGTTGCGGATTACTCTCGTTTTCGTCACCGCTCTTATGATTTTTATTTTGTTTACTTCTTTCCTCGTCGTCGCGAAGAAGAGAATTAACGAACTTACCGTATTCAAATCGGTGGGCGCGACCAACGGGCAGATAGCCGGTATGCTCATTTTCGAAGGTATGTTTTACGGCTTGACGGGGGCGGTACTCGGTACGGTACTCGGAAGAATCGGAATGGGAATCGCGGTAAAGAAAGTCATTCCCAACTTTCCCGACGCGATAAGTTATACCGTGACCGACTATATGTTGTCGATACTGTTCGGCGTGGCGGTGAGCGCGATAAGCGCGGTCGCGCCGGTAATAAAGGCGGGCAGAGAGTCGGTCAGAACGGCTACCGCCGATAAAGCGAAGGCGGTAAAAAAACACAAAATTCTGCCTCTCGCACTGTCTACGGCAAGTCTCGTCGCGTGCGCGGTAGCTACCGCTGTGGTGTCGGGGAATACCGTCTGCGTAGTGCTGCTGGTGCTGGCGGCGGCGGTATTTACTTACTTCGCTACGCCGTATTTAGTCAGGCTCGTTTCGTTCGTTATGAAGAGAAAATTGTCCGGAATTACCGTAAAACGCAACCCGTCGAGCAACACTTTGTCGGGAATGGTGGCTTCGGTAATGGTATTTACCTTCGTCGTGCTTTCGATAGTAAACGTAATCATAGGCGCGGTCACGCCGAAGAATTCCCGTTTTTACGCCGACTTTATAGTGGACAGCGTGACGACAGCGGATATGGAATCTTTGCGTAAAGAATTAGCCGAAGTATACGGCGTAAATAAAGCGTTTTTGTATGTTTATGATACCGCAATATACGATAAGGGAACCCAAAGACGGGAATTTACTCTTTACGGCGTAGACAACGCGGAGGGACTCGACGGTATCTGCCGCAATCTTAACGCCGAAGACAAACGCGCCTTCGATTCCGAAATTAACCCGGTAATAATAACGTACGATTTAGCGAACAGGTTCGGCTTAAAGCGAGGGGATAAAATAAATATCACTCTCGGCACGAAAGAAGAGACGGGAGCTACTCTTTACGACCTTTTTACCGTAGTGGGCGTAGACGAAACGGTGACTTCCGACGACAGACTGATGGTAATAAGGAAAGATTCTTTCCGAGTGGACGGGAAAAGCTACGAGCCGAAAGAGAATATTATTTTCCTGTACGCAAATAAAGACGTTCCGACGGAAGACCTTTATAAAGATTTGCGGTCGAAGACGGAAAACAGAGGATGCTATATTTTAGGACTCGACGACTGGGCGTACGCTACGAGCGTGGGAATAACGGGGGTAAAAACCTTGTTACGAATTTTGCAGACGGCGGTGAGCGCGGTAGCGTTAATCGGCGTAATAAATCTTACAGCCGTCACCGTAATGGAAAGAAAGAGAGAGTACGACGTGTTTCGCGCGGCGGGTATGGACAAGGGAAAATACGTCGCTTTGTCGGCGGGCGAAGGTTTTATAATATCCCTTACGGGAGCTTTTATAGGAACGGCTCTTTCCGTCGTCGTCAACTTTCTTATGCCGATTTTCGCCGAGATAATAGACAGGTACGTGGATTTTTCCGTTTTTCCTTGGCAGCTTGCGGCAATCGCCGTCGCGATAGTGGCAGGGTATACCGCCGTGTATACGATTACGGCTCTGCTTCGTCGTAAAAACACCGCCGTAGAACGCAATATTATCTGATAAACTTCGCCAAACGAAAATTCGGCTTGCATTGCTCTTGTCAAACTCCCTTTATATATGTTATAATTTTATATAATATTTTTATATGGGAGAAATTACCATGAACGGTTTTAAGAGAGTATTCCAAACGATAATTATAGTAGCCGTCATCGCCCTTTTGGCGGCGGTTTTGTTGACGGCGTGCGGTCAGAAGTCTAAGTCCGACGTAGAACTCGTCAAACTTTCGGACGTTCACATTCCGGAAAAACTCGACGACGATAACCTGTTCGGATTGTTTTTCTTCGACGAAAACGGCGTTCCCACCCCCGTTAAAAACGGCGTGGACAAAGTCTGTTACGACAAGAACAAACCTACGATTATCTTTATACACGGTATGCAGATGGATTACGGTTATCACCGTTACGACCCTATCGCCAACGCCGACGGAATAGTCAAGGCAGGGTATAACTTCGGCGTGTTCTTTTGGAGTCAGCTCGCCGACTGCGGTATGCCCGGTTTAGGTAAAAAGAAGATTTGGGGCAGAACGAGCGGTAGTTTCTTTTACGCCGACGAAAACGATAAAAGAGTAGAAGAGACTGAAGACGTCCTGAATTACGCCACCGCCGAAGTGTTCGTGGCGTACTATCTCGACTTTATGGAAAAGGCGGGTTGCGACGGTTCTTCGATTACGATAACCGGTCACAGCCTGGGAGCGAACACCCTTTTCGCGGTCACGAGCTATATGACCACACTTTATAAAGAGGGACTTATCACGAAAGAATTTTTGCCCGACAGATTTACCTATCTCGACGCGTATATGGACGCTCTCGAGGATGAAAAAACTTACGTTCCGTGGCTCGGACGCACGATAGGAGAAGAAGGAGTAATAGGTCTGGCGAAAGAAGCCGTCGCGGCGGCGAGGGAATTGGGTATTTCCACCGAGTACGTGAAAAGTTGCGAATTTGTAAGTTTTCTTTCCGATTTGCCCATATACGGCGGAAAGGAAGGCACGTCGAAGAGCCTTTTCGATAAAATGCTTTATCTCGATTTCAATACCGCGTTTACCACCTTCTCCGGCGAACATTGCGCGAGTATGAATTACATTTTAAGGTCGGTCGGCGAAATAACCGTCCGCGACGCGAGCGATCCGACGGGCGAAGCCTTGGCGTTTAATCTCAATACGCCCGTTTCTTATTCCTACGCAAGGAACGGAGCTATTTACAGAATGGAAGCGAACAAAACGGAATTCGACTTCGAAGACGACGTGTTTTATTCCGAGAACGTGAACTGCGCGAAAATTGCGGGATTTGCCTTCAACGACGCCAACGATAACGGCGTAAACGACGACAGAGTGAAAAACCGCGTCGGCGGCGTAACGGTTAAACTCTACGACGAGAACGGCAATTTCGTTGCGGAAACGAAAACTTCCGACGGCGGATATTACGAATTTAATCTTAAAGAAACCGACGTAGGCAAGAGCTTTACCGTAAGAGCGGAATTAAGCGACGGTAGCTTCGGCAAGACGGGCGACGGCGGCTATATGAGTAACGGCGTCGACGCGCAGGGCGTTTCGGCAAAGTTAAGAATAAATTCAGTCGTAGACTTAAAAATAGTTAATATAGGTATAAATAAATAAACGAATATAAATTTTATTTCAGGTTGGTTAAATGACGATGTTAAGAAAAAAGATTATACCCGTCGCCGTAGTGGCAGTCTTGCTGTGCATATCGCTGTGCGCGGCTTTGGCGGGGTGTAAGGAAAAAACGAATGAAAAGACGGAACTCATCAAGTCCTCCGATATAGCTTATCTCGACGAGATAAAGGAAAGCGGAAATCTTACTTTCGAATGGTTGAAGCCGTACAGCGCGTCCAAGCCCACGGCGATAATTATGCCCGGCGAAAGCGACGGAAGAAAGTTTTCGATGACTCTCGACGACAAGGAATATACCTTTAAGAGCGAGTTGCTCACCACCGGTTATACCGTAGAAAAGGGTATAGGATATAAGGTGCAGGGGCTTAATCTCGATTTGTCCTATTACTGGCTCAACGTTTCCGAATGGAACGTGGCTATCTTCCACTGGGAGAGTTTCGCCGTGGAAAACAAACCGGAAGACGTCGTGGCGAAGTTCTATTCCCTGCCGAAAATGCGTTATTACAAGGGTGAAGGCAGTTACGAAACCACTAAAGTCCCGCATAACAATCTCACCGAAATCACCGCTTCTCTTTACTACGAAGAGATGAAGAAGTGTTACGGCGATACGTTAAAGGGAGCGGTAAACGGCAAAGAAATAAGATTTATCGGCAACGGAGTGGGAGCCGACCTTGCGTTGAGCGTGGCGTCTTACCTTAACGCGGTGAGCGCAGGCGGTTCGATAGACAAAAACTATCTTCCTACGAGGATAGCTCTTTGCGATCCGTATATGTCGATTGAAGACATGCACATGCCCGATAACAAACTTCCCTGGACGGGTATATCCACTACCGACGGAATGATAAAAGTCGTCGACGGACTTCTTACCGAAGTCACGGACTACGGCGCGGTCGTCGAAATGATAGAGACCGAAGAAGTCAAGACGGAAATAGTGGACAATAACGGGCAATCCGACACGAAAAAAACCTATTCCTACGCCTATAATATAGAAAAAAGCGAAAAGGCGGAAGAAAGCTACAAGAGTATAAAAAACAAGGTGGCGCATCTTACTCTGTCGGAAAGCTATTCGGTAAGATTTTCCGAAGAATACAAGAGTCTTAAAAGAACGGCTCTCGACTGGTATCTTTACAGTATAGTAGGTAGCGACGACGCCGACAATACCGCCGGCGGCGAATACTCGATAGGCTATCCGAAGAACCTCGGCGATTTCCAAACGTATTACACCTACGACGGTTTTAACTGGGGCAAGAATATGACTCGCCCCATAATGAACAACAGAGCTTTGAATAACGACTCGAATTCGGGTATAGCGCGCAGTCGCGGTAAAAACTTCGGCGTAAGCGCGTGGACTCCAACCGTTTATACGAGAGCCTTGAAAGGAATAACTTTCACTTTGCAGAAAAAAGCGATTAAAAACTCTATCGGCACCGATATTCACGGCAACTATAAGTATTCCATGGCGGACTACGTTATGCCTTATTTCAGAAGCGAGAACTTTCAAAAGTCGAACCAAGAAAACTACACTCTCATTTGCGGATACGTTTATACCGACGTAAATAAGGACGGGTTTATTAACGACGGTTTTGCCGGACTTGCCGACGCGAAGTTGAACGTGAAAGTTACGACGGGGGACAAGACTACCACCGTGGTAGCGGAATTCAGCGTAAACGCCGACAAAAACGGTTTTTACGTCATAAAATTCGACGACAAAACGAAGGACAGCGAAGGGGCGCTTTCCAAGGCGGGATATTCTTTCTCGACCGAGCATAAGGTGGAAATATCCTTTATCCCGACCAGTCACGACTACTACGGAATAGCCGACGTGACTTCGGGCATATACTACGATACCGTGGGCGGTCATAATTTTAAGGAGTTTACGACCACCGTCACTATGAACGGCTATTACGCCGACGCGATTACCGTCGCGAACTGTCTCGTCAGAGCCAACGGCTAATGAAAGGCGCGATAGTAATAAACGGGTATTATTCTTCGCCTTCTTCGGTTTATCAAGCCGACAGAATGAAAGAAGAACTGACTAAACTCGGTGCGGAAACGGAGATTGTAAAAAACGACCGTCCTTTCCCGATAGGCGAGAAGTTTTGTTACGACTTTGCGGTGTTTTTCGATAAGGACGTAAATTTGGCAAGGAATATGGAAGAGAGCGGTGTTCTCGTGTTCAATTCCTCTTTTGCGACGGAAAATACCGACGATAAGATAAGGACTGCTCTTATTGCGTTGCGAGATAAAGAAATCGTCACGCCTCTCACTATTCCGAGTCCGAAAAAATACTCATACGTCAAGGACGCGGAGTATCTAAAAAGGATAGGAGAAATTTTAGGGTATCCGCTCGTAGTCAAAGAGGCGAAAGGCTCGTTAGGCGAACAGGTTTATTTAGCCGAAGACTTCGATTCTTTGGTCAAAATCGACGAGAAGATAGGCAATAAAGACAAACTTTATCAGCAGTACGTCTACGAAAGTAAGGGTAAATCGGCTCGCATTATCGTAATCGGCAAAAAATATTTTTGCGCGATGTTGCTTAATAACGACGGCGATTTCCGAAGCAACGCCCACGCAGGCGGGAAAGGGATAGCGGTAGAGGCTGACGAAGAGTACGTCAAGGCTGCCGAAAGGGTGGCGGAACTGTTCGACCTCGATTATTGCGGCGTGGACTTTTTTGCGGTCGCGCCCATACTTATCGAAGTCAACGGCAACGCTTATTTTACCGAGATAGAAAAGGTTACGGGGAAGAACGTGGCTCGCCGTTACTCGGAATATATTTTAGAAACGACGAAGGAGCATTTGTTATGCAAGAATTTACTCAGTCGATAGTAAACTGGTTACAATCGGTATTTCAAAACAGTTACGTCACGACCGCGCTCATATCTATCGTACCGATGATAGAAGTGAGGGGAGCTATTACGGTAGGTAAGGCTCTCGGAATGAACCCGTGGGTAGCGTACGTTTTGTCGTGTTGTAGCGCGCTTATAGTATGTCCGATACTTTTACTGTGTCTTAAACCTATCTTACGGGCTTTGAAAAGAACGAAAGCCTTTAAGAGCCTTGCGTCGGCGGTGGAAGAAACTTTCGTGAAAAAGGCAAAGAAGATAGAGGACAATGCCGAAAAAGAGGACGTGGAGCAGAGCGACGACGAAGTCACGAAAGAGAGAAAGAAAAGATTTAACAAAATCCTCGGTATATTCTTATTCGTGGCGATACCTTTACCGATGACGGGAGTATGGACTGGCTCCGCGGTGGCGGCGTTCGTGGACCTCGAATATCGTTACAGCGTGCCGGCGATAGTGTTAGGGAACTTCGTCGCAGGACTTATAATAACAGTCCTTAATATACTGCTCGGCGAGTACGCCTCTCTTATCTTACTCGTGCTTGCTTTATTCGTGGCTATATCTTTGGTAGCTTTGATAGTGACGTTCGCAGTCAAATACAACAAGATAAAAAAAGAAAAGAAAAACGCATCGAAAACCAATGAGGAGGGTAGTATTGAAGAATAAGAGTATTGCTCCCGAAATGAAAATCGCATGGGTAAAAGAGTCGCAAAAGGTACTCGGAAAGAAGCTTTTGGAGTCCCTTATTGCCGTTTTGCCCGTGGTTGTAATCGTACTTATAATGTACTTTACGCCGCTTGTCAGCCTTACGTCGAAAGAATTAGTCACGTTTATCGTGTCGGCGGTCTTTCTCATAATAGGTATAGGACTGTTTAATTTAGGAGCCGATATGGCAATGACTCCTATGGGAGAACACGTCGGCAGCGGTCTTACCAAATCCGGCAATCTCAAACTTCTTTTAATAGTGTCTTTTGTTATGGGCGTGCTTATTACCATTGCCGAACCCGACTTGTCGGTTCTTGCCGAACAGGTGAGCGCGGTGCTTAAAGGCACGGTACTTATAGTCACGGTAGGCGTCGGGGTAGGAATATTTTTACTGCTGTCCATAGTGAAGATAGTCACGAAAAAGAGCCTTTCTTCCTTACTGTTGTTTTTCTATATGGTGTTATTCGCGTTCGCGGCTATTATGATGGAGAACGGCAAAGGCGTTTTTATGCCCCTTGCTTTCGATTCGGGCGGCGTGACGACGGGACCGATAACCGTACCTTTTATAATGGCTCTCGGCGTGGGGATAGCTTCCACGATCGGAGGCAAGGACGCCGGCGAAAACAGTTTCGGGCTGATAGCTCTATGCTCAATCGGTTCTATGTTGGCGGTAATGGTACTTTCGCTTACCACGAAAGGCGACCTTACGTACGCCCTCGCGGATTATTCCGTAGAAGCGAATCTCGGTGCGAATTTTTGGAGTTTATTGCTTAAACAAATGCTCGAAGTGGGCAAGGCGTTGGGACTTATCGTGTTATTTTTTGCGGTATTGCAATTTGCCGTGCTAAAACTTCCCAAACAAAAAATTCTGCAAATAACGATAGGAATAATTTACACTTTCGTAGGACTCGTAGTTTTCCTTACCGCGGTAATCGTAGGATTTATGCCGATAGGATTCAGATTAGGGCAGGAAATTGCCGAAAACAAGCCCGTGCTTATAATATTCGCCTTCATTATCGGTATGGTGGTAGTTCTTGCCGAACCTGCCGTGCACGTACTTAACAAACAAGTCGAACAAGTCACTTTGGGTATGGTGACGAGAAGGTCCATGATGATAGCTTTGTCGGTGGGCGTAGGTATCTCGATAGGCTTGTCGATAATAAGAATTATTTACAAGTTCTCGATACTCTATTACTTAATTCCCGGGTATTGTCTGTCGCTCGGTTTATCGTTCTTCGTGCCTAAACTGTACACCGCGATAGCTTTCGACTCCGGCGGAGTTGCGAGCGGACCTCTTGCGTCGAGCTTTATTTTACCGTTTGCGATAGGGGTTTGCGCCACCCTTAACGGAGTCGATTCCATCTTGAACTACGCGTTCGGCGTGGTAGCTATGGTCGCGATGACTCCTCTTATTACGATACAGGTTTTGGGCTTCCGCAGCGTAATCGCTTCAAGGATAAGAGAGAAAGAGGTTATGAAACGTATTGTCGGAGCCGACGACGAACAGATTATTGATTTTATGTAGGTGAGCGATGGAAAAAAATACCGTAACTAAAATGAAAAGAAAAGTAGCGGCGAGAAGACAGGCGAAAGCTGTAACGAAAAATAAAGTCACGCCGAAAAAATTGAAACTGTTAATAACGATAGTGAATAGAAACAAGGGAGAATTTTTCGCCGAACTTATTCAGGAACGTTCCGTAAATATGCAAATAATGTGCGCCGCGCACGGCACGGCAAGTTCCGACATGCTGCGTTATTTAGGACTGTATGAGTCGGACAAGACGGTAATATTCAGCGTGGTGAGAGAAGATAAGGTAAAGGAAATCACCGATATGCTGGAAGAGAAATTTTCGACGGTCAGGAACGGCAAAGGCATAGCCGTAACAGTGCCGTTTTCGAGCGTAATAGGGGTGTTGTCGTACGGATTTTTGAGCGATAACAGAATGACTATCAAGGAGGATAAGTAAGATGGCAAGCAAACACGAACTTATAGTGTGCATAGTAAACAATGGTTTCAGCGAGGCTGTAATGGACGCGGCTCGCGAATTCGGAGCAAGGGGCGGCACCGTCTTGCACGCCAGAGGAACGGCAAATCCCGAAGCCGAAAAAATCTTCCATATTACCATTCAACCCGAAAAAGAAATGGTGATGATAATCGTTCCGTCCGAAATAAAAGACGATATTCTACACGCCCTTTATAAGGCGGTCGGTCTTAATACCCCGGGACAGGGAATAGCTTTTTCTCTTCCGGTAGAAGATACCGTAGGATTGACCAAACCCGAAACTCTTTCCGAAAAAATTCCCTCCGCGGAAGAAAAAGCAGAACCCGCAAACGCGGAAACAGCGGAAGAAACGGCTGAGAAGGAAGAAACGAACGAATAAAGACTATAATTTCCGCCGTAGGCGGAGGTAAATGCCACTGCGTGGCGGGAGTTTCCGCCGTAGGCGGAGCGAATTTACCGCTTTGCGGTAGCGAATTTATCGCAAAGCGATAACGAATTTCACGGCGTTGCCGTGAGCGAATTTCAAAACCGTCGGTTTTGAGTTAAGGATATAATGATTAAGACGGAATAGGCGTGCGTTCTATTCCGTTTTTATCCGTAAATAGGTTTTTGTATATCCCGCCCACCCACCCTAATGGGTATTTTTATCCTTATTTCAATAAAGCACATTCAAGTAATATGTTTGTTGAGAAAGATATACTTTGTTAAATTCGGATAAGGGGGAACATTATGAGGAAAGGGGTTTATTAAGGGGGCTTGGAGCGATGCCCCCTTAATTATAAATCTACTTTATCCTTGTGAAAAGGAAAGCGTGTTCGGTCAAGCCGGACTTCGCAACTTGCGGCTTGTGTGTTTCTTTGTTACTTTCTTTTCACACCGAAAAGAAAGTAAGTAACTACTTCTTGCAAAGAAAAAAGGATAGAACCTACTATCCTATCCTCTCTTTATCTTTTATCGATAGCTCCGAGCTTGCCTCGGAAATTCGCGTCACGCAGTGACATTTCGCTACCGCAAAGCGGTAAATTCGTTCGGCGTAAGCCGAAATTCGTTTAACGCCCGCAAGGGCAGTTAACTTCAAAGCTAAATTCTTTCGATAATCGCGTTCGTTATTGCCGTCGTGGAGCAAATTATTTTACCTTCGTCGTAAATGTCGGCGGTTCTGTATCCGTCGGAGAGAGTTTTTTCGACGGCGAGTTCGATATTTTCGGCTTCGGTTTCCATATCGAAACTGTATCTAAGCATCATTGCGGCGGAAAGTATAGTAGCGATAGGGTTGGCTACGTCGGGAGACAGGTCGGGAGCCGAGCCGTGGATAGGTTCGTATAGACCTAACAAGGTGTCGTTAGTCGACGCGGACGGAAGAAGTCCGATGCTTCCCGTGAGCATACTCGAAAGGTCGCTTAAAATATCGCCGAACATATTGCTCGTGACTATTACGTCGAATTGCGACGGGTCTTTGACAAGCTGCATAGCCGCGTTATCGACGAGCATATCGTTCACCGTTACGTCGGGATAATCGGCAGCCACTTCGTGTACGGCGTAACGCCACAGGCGAGAACTTTCCAAAACGTTGGCTTTGTCGATGCTCGTAAGTATTCCGCGGCGTTTTTGCGCAAGTTCGAAAGCCACTCTCGCTATTCTTTCTATTTCTATTTCGGAATAACATTCCGTGTCGAAACTTTCTCTGCCGAATTTGCCGTGACGAGTGCCTCTTTCGCCGAAGTAAATGCCGCCGGTAAGTTCTCTTACAATAACCATGTCGAAACCCTTATCTACTATGTCTTTCCGCAGCGGACTTCTGTCTGCTACCTGCGGAAAAAGTTTTGCCGGGCGAAGGTTAGCGTAAAGTTTAAGAGCTTTTCTTATACCGAGCAATCCCGCTTCGGGGCGGGCGTAACCCGGTAAATCGTCCCACTTCTTGCCGCCGACCGCACCTAAAAGCACGCTGTCGGAAGCAAGGCAGGTTTTTATGCTCGTTTCAGGGAGCGGTTCTCCGTACGCGTCGATAGCGTTTCCGCCCATGGGAGCGTTTTCGTAAATAAATTCGTGGTTATATTTTTCAGCCACCGCGTCGAGAACCCGTACGGCGGAATTTACTATTTCGGGTCCTATTCCGTCGCCGTGGATTAAGGCTATTTTTTTCTTCATAATTTTCTCCTTGTCAAATAAAACTATCTATATTGTTAAGCAACCCGCCTTTTTCTATTATACTGCGAATAAAGGGCGGAAAGGCATCTCCAGAAAATTTTTCTCCCGTCGTAATATCGGTTATTACTCCGCTGTCGAAATCTATATCGAGTTCGTCGCCGTCGTTTATTCTGTCGACGGCTTCGGGGCAAACAACTATGCTCAAACCTATATTTATCGCGTTGCGGTAAAATATTCTTGCAAAACTTTTGGCAATTACGGCTTTTACGCCGCAGGCTTTTATCGCAAGGGGAGCGTGTTCTCTCGACGAGCCGCAACCGAAATTTTCGCCGCCGACGATAAAATCGCCCTTTCGGACGGTTTTTGCAAAGTCCTTATCCGCGTCTTCCATGCAGTGCTCGGCAAGGTGGGAAAGAGCGGAAGAATTAAGATACCTTGCAGGAATAATTACGTCCGTGTCTATATTGTCGCCGTATTTATGAACTTTCATTTTTGCTCCTTTATATCGCTACCCATATACTTTTCGGGAGAAACGAGTTTCCCTTCGATAGCGGTCGCCGCCGCGACTAACGGGCTTGCCAAATAAACTTTACTGTCGCTTGCGCCCATTCTGCCTACGAAATTGCGATTTGTCGTGGACACGCAGACTTCTTTGCTTGCGAGTATCCCCATGTGTCCGCCCAAGCACGCTCCGCAAGTGGGAGTGGACACTACGCCGCCCGCGTTAATTATTGTTTCTACATAGCCTAACTTAACGCATTCGAGATAAACTTTCTGCGTGGCGGGGATTACTATAAGTCTCACGCCGTCGGCTATCTTGCGCCCTTTAAGGATACCGCACGCGGCGGCGATGTCGCTTAGTCTTCCGTTGGTGCAACTGCCTATATAAACCTGGTCGACTTTGATTTCTTCGTCGAAAGGTAATGTTCTCGTGTTCGACGGCAGGTTAGGGAAAGCCACGGTGGGTTTAAGGTCGGAAAGATTTATCGTAATTACCTTTTCGTAAACCGCGTTTTCGTCGCTCGAAAAAACTTCGTAATCGTAGTTTTTGTCCTTGACGTACTCTTCGGTAACTTCGTCGAAAGGGAAAATTCCGTTCTTCGCACCGCATTCGACAGCCATGTTGCAGATAGTGAAACGGTCGTCTATGGTAAGATACTTTATTCCGTCGCCGCCGAATTCTATCGTCTTATATAAAGCTCCGTCCACGCCGATAAGACCTATAAGGTGAAGTATCACGTCCTTGCCCGACACGTATGGGGAGGGCTTTCCGATAAGGTCGATTTTAACCTGCGACGGCACGCGAAACCAACATTTTCCCGTCGCCATACCGAGAGCCATATCGGTACTTCCTACGCCGGTAGAAAACGCCGCTATCGCTCCGTAAGTGCAGGTGTGCGAGTCGGCTCCTATTATTACGTCGCCGGGTTTGACTATTCCGAGTTCGGGCAGAAGGGCGTGTTCTACTCCCATTTTTCCCACGTCGTAGAAGTGGTTTATCGAATGTTTTTTAGCAAAGTTCCTGCACGTTGCGCATTGCTCGGCAGATTTTATATCCTTATTCGGGGCGAAGTGGTCGAGGACTATCGCTATATTGTCTTTATCGAAGACTTTATCTACGCCGTGACTATTCAGTTCCGCAATGGCGACGGGGCTCGTTATGTCGTTACCTAAAACCATATCGAGCTTTCCCACTATGAGTTCTCCCGTCTTTATAGCGGATTTTCCCGCCGCTTTCATAAGTAGCTTTTCGGTAATTGTGTATCCCATAAGCCTCCTTTAAGGAACCATATCGAAGAGTTTGTTGCAGCCGTTAAGGTACGCCAAAAGCGACGCTTCCACGGTGTCCGTGCTTACTCCTCTGCCGCTTACTTCGTTCCCGTCGTAAGCAAGACGTAAAGTCGCCGCGCCCATGGCGTCTTCGCCTTCCGTTATGGCGTTTACCGACCAATCGATAAGTTTGAATTCTCTTTCCGTAATAAAATTTATAGCCTTGAACGCCGCGTCGAGAGGTCCGTCGCCCGTTGCGTTCGCCGCTTTGGTTCCGTCGGGGGTGTCGAGAGTAATGGTAGCCAAAGCAGGACCGCCTTTTAAGGTTGTTATACCGTAATTATTCAATCGGAACAACTTCTGTACCTGCGTGGTGTTCGTGTGTGAAATTATGTATTGAATATCCTTGTTGGTGACGATTTTTTTCTTGTCGGCTATCGTCTTGAATTTTTGGAAAAGGATATTGAGTTCCTGCTCGCCCACCTCTATGCCCATGCCGGCAAGGTAGTCGGCGAAAGCGTGTTTTCCGCTGTGCTTTCCGAGGATAAGGTTGGCGTCTTCCACGATACCTATCGACGAGGGAGATATTATTTCGTAGGTGAGACGGTTGGCTAAAACCCCGTGTTGATGTATTCCGCTTTCGTGAGCGAAGGCGTTTCTTCCTACGAGCGGTTTCGTCGGAGGAAGTTTTACGCCGGTGACCGAACTTAAAAGCTGGCTCGTATTATAGATTTGTTTCGTAATTATGGAAGTGTCGGCGTCGTAGTAATCTCGTCTTGTCTTCAAAGTCATGCAGACTTCTTCCATCGAAGCGTTGCCGGCGCGTTCTCCTATACCGTTTACGGTACATTCGAGTTGTCCCGCGCCCGCCTTTATCGCCGCGAGAGAATTTGCTACTGCAAGTCCCAAATCGTTGTGACAGTGGGTCGAAAAAGTAACTTTGTCCGCGTCGGGAACGTTTTTTAACAGATACTCGAAAATTTTCGCTATCTCTTCGGGGTAGCTGTATCCCACCGTGTCGGGAATGTTTATCGTCGTCGCTCCCGCGTTCATCGCTTCGGTTACGGCTTTTACGAGGAAATTAAGGTCGCTTCTCGTTGCGTCTTCGCACGAAAACTGTATATCGGTAAAGAATTTTCTTGCATAGGACACGCTTTCTTTTATTTTAGAGAGAACCTCGTCCTCGGTCATCTTCAATTTATATTCCATGTGAATGGGACTCGTCGCGATAAAAAGGTGTATTCTCGGCGTAACGCGAGCGTTTTTCAACGCTTCGTACGCAGCGTCTATATCTTCTTTTTTGCAACGGGACAAAGTACAAACGGTTACGTTACGAGCTTCGGCGATTTCTTTTACCGAATTAAAGTCGCCTCGCGATGCCGCGGCGAAACCCGCTTCGATAATATCTACGCCGAGTTTTTCGAGTTGCGCGCTCATCTCCAACTTTTCGCTGGCGTGCATGCTGTAACCGGGCGCTTGTTCCCCGTCTCTTAAAGTCGTGTCAAGAATTTTTATTTTTCTCATTTAGTACCTGCTTGCATTAAATATTTGTTTTTATTATAATTATATGGTATAAAAGTGTCAAACCGTAGTAGCAGGTAAAATTACGGTAAAATATTATAAAACGGAGGCAGAATGCGTTTTTTAATTGCGCCGGACGGATTTAAGGGAGGAATGAGCAGTTCCGAATTTTGTTCGGCGGCTAAATACAGTCTGGAAAAAAGAGGGTACGAAACGTATTGTTTGCCCCTTACCGACGGCGGCGACGGTTTCGTAAGCACCTTTACCGATATTTTAGGGGGAGACACGCTCGTTTGCCGAGTTACCGACCCTAATTTCTTTATAAAAAACGCTCGTTACGGCGTGAAAGGCGATACCGCGATAATAGGAGCTGCGGAGTGTTGCGGACTGGCGAAAACCATGATAAAAAATCCTCTATACGCCACTTCTTACGGACTGGGAGAAGCCGTCGACCTTGCAAAAAAACTTAACAAAAAGAAAATCGTAATAGGTTTGGGCGGCAGCGCGACCAACGACGGAGGGGCGGGAGTAGTGTGCGCTCTCGGAGGCAGGTTCTTCGATAAGAACGGCGAGGAGTTTACCCCCGTAGGAAACACCCTTAAAGATATAGAAAGAATTGACCTTACCGACTTCGACGAAAAAATCGCAGGCATGGAATTTACCGTTCTTGCCGACGTAAAAAATCCGCTTTTGGGCAAAGACGGTTGCAGCTATCGCTACGCTATGCAAAAGGGAGCGAAGGAAGAAGAGCTTGCCGAACTTGAAGAAAATATGAAGCATTTCGCCGAAAAGACAGCTTTTCTTAACGTAAGTCCCGATTTTCCCGGAGCGGGAGCGGCGGGCGGCTTAGGGTATTGTTTCAATGCGTTTTTCAAGGCGGAGATAGTCTCCGGAGCGGAATACGTGTTGGACGAAAGCGGTTTCGACGAAAAACTTTCCCGTTGCGACGCGGTTATTACCGGCGAAGGGAAGTTCGACGACACGAGCTTTGAGGGAAAAATATGTTCCGCCGTTATCGACCGCGCGAAAAAAGCGGGCAAGAAAGTTTACGTTATGTGCGGTCTGAACGCGACCGACAGACGGGACGTAATAGAAATCAACGACAGGCAAGCGTCGCTTGCCGACAATATCCGTCACTCTGCGGAAAACTTGCAAAAGGTTTTGGAAAAAACGGAATTCGATTTATGAACGTAAATTATAAAGACAGCAAGAAGAGAGCCAACGGAGCTATCGTCACACTGTCGATAGGTCTCGCCGTCAACGTCGTTTTGTTCGTCACGAAACTTTTCGTCGGGCTCGCCTGCAACAGCATTTCTATCTTATCCGACGCCATCAATAATCTCGGCGACACGTTTGCTTGCTCGATAGGAATAATAAGTTTCGTCTTGCTGAAAAAACGCAGCGAGAATTTATCTTTCGGCTATGGAAGAATGGAATACGTCGCAGACTTTCTTATGGCTATTATAGTTTGTTGCGTGGGCGGCGGATTTTTATACACCGCGATAGAAAGAATGATACTTGCATATCTACTCGCGTTCAGCTGGATATATTTTGCGATAATCGCAGTTACGGCTCTCATAAAGATAGGTTTGGGTCTCTTTTATCTTATCCGTAACAAAAAGACAAACAGCGGAGTTTTGAAAGCGTCGGCTATCGACAGTTTTACCGACGCCGGCATTACCGCCATGACTTTAATGGGATACGGACTGAACAGGTATGCGAAATTGAGGATAGACGCTATATTCGGTATAGCGATAAGCGTGTTTATGTTGATTAACGGAATAAAACTTTTAGTCGATTCAATCAGGATTTTGCTCGGCGAAAAGATGAAAGAAAACGAAGTGGAGGAAATAAAGGAGATTTGCGAAAAGCAGCCTTCCGTGAAAGAAGTAAAGGGTATGAACCTTCATAAATACGGCGAAGAGTACGAAGAACTTGTTATAGACGCGGTATTTACAAAGGATGAAAACTATGATACAATATTACATACCGTCGACGAGATATCGAAAGAGATAAAAGAAAAATACGGGTATTTCCCGAAAATTTGTATTACCGGAGGTAATAATGGCAAAGAAGAACGACGTAAACAAGAAGACCAAAAAGCCTAAGGATAAAGCCAAAGGCTGGCGTATTACAGGTATAGTATTTATTTGTATTATAGCTCTGATCCTTATTTGCAGTCTTGTAGGTTGTATCGGCAACAGCGCAAACGTAAAACACATAAAGAGTTTGCAGGCGGTGGCGGCAGACGATAAAGTAGAACCTTTATCCGCGCCCGTCATCGATGAAGAAACGGGTTATTGGACGTTTACCTGCGACAGAGAGTTCAAAATTCTGCAGCTTACCGACGTCCACATCGGCGGCGGTTTTCTCTCTTTAGGAAAGGACAATAAAGCTATCGACGCCGTTTACGATATGATTTCTTATACTAAACCCGACCTCGTAATAGTCACCGGCGATATGGCTTTTCCCGTTCCGTTTTCGAGCGGCAGTTTCAACAACCTTACGCCCACCAAAATTTTTGCTCAGCTTATGGAGCAAATGGGAATCTACTGGGCGTTCAGCTACGGCAACCACGATACCGAAGTTTATAGCTATTACGACAGAGAGGAAATAAGCGAGTATTACCTCAATTCCGGGTTAAAACGTTGCCTGTTCCAACGCGGTCCGAAGGACGTGGACGGAGAAGGGAACTACGTCATTAACGTGAAAAACAGTTCCGGAATAATCACTCAGTCTTTGTTTATTCTCGATTCTCATGCCTATTCCAAAGGATTTTTCAGAGACTACGACAACTTGCATCAAAACCAGGTCGATTGGTACGAAAGCGAAGTAAAACGCCTTACCGAAATAAACAAATCGCACGGCGCTACTGACGTAATAAAGAGCCTTATGTTCTTCCATATTCCGTTGGTTGAATACAAAACCGCGTTTGACGAATATAAAAACAACGGTTATAAAGATACCGATAACGTGAGATATCATTACGGTATAGTAGGCGAACCCAACGACCTTATAAGTTGCGGCGTAAATCAGGATAATATGTTCGAAAAGATGATAGAATTGAAAAGCACGCAGGGCGTTTTTGTCGGACACGACCATTTGAACAACTTTTCACTTGATTATAACGGCGGAAGCGGCGATTATTACGTAAGACTTACCTTTGGGTTGAGCATAGACTACCTTGCGTACTTCGGCATAGCGAAGAAAACCGCCCAGCGCGGAGGCACCGTAATAACCTTAAAACCCGATACAACGTTCGACTGTTACGGAGTAAGAATGCTCGATAAACACGAAATTCGTAAAGTAGGGGATTTCGAGAAGTAATTTTCCGTAAGGTGCTAAATTTCTGTTGCAAAAACAGAAAAAGCGTTGTATAATAAGCGAGCTATCAAAAATATGCGGACGCAAAAACCCCTTAACCGTCCGCAATACGGAGAGATGTCCGAGGGGCCGAAGGAGCACGATTGGAAATCGTGTGTACCCCAAAAGGGTACCGTGGGTTCAAATCCCACTCTCTCCGCCAAATGCAAAAAACGCACAATTTCGTGCGTTTTTTGCATTTTTAGAACATAAATGTGGGATTTGAACGGGTGGATAGGCGGCACAAAAGGATATAAGGAATATGCCGCCGTAATTGACAGCATAGCATGCTGTCGAACCGCCCCGGCCTGTCGGCGAGCGATAGCGAGAGTGCGAGGGAATCCCACTCTCTCCGCCATTAGTGAATAATACAACCCTGACGATAAGTTAGAGTTCGTATTATTCTTTTCTTACGAATATTTCGACATAAAAGTTGCCTTGAGAAGTCAGACTATTTATGAGTTTGGCTCTTTCTATGTCATTTTTTTACCATATACGACAAAAGAACCTTTCAAAAGATTCGATAATCCGCTGAATTACCATTGACAACTACAGATTTATCGTGTAAAATAAATTCAGACTTTATTTTACTCAAAAATTATTTGCGAGGGTTGTGTCAATGTATATAAAAAGACATCTTGAAAACGAAGTAATGAAAGCGTCGAAAAACTATCCCGTCGTTATGGTTTGCGGACAAAGACAAGTCGGAAAGTCTACCATGTTAAACCATATTAAGGAGACCGACCGAAAATACGTTACGCTTGACGATATAAATGCGCGCCGCCTTGCAGAAACCGACGTGGGTTTATTTTTTGAAACATACGGGACGAAACTGTTGATAGACGAATTTCAGCGCGTTCCGTCAATTTTAGTTGAAATAAAGCGAATTGTAGATGAAAAAGCCCTAAGCGGCGAAGATAATTCCGGTATGTTCTGGCTTACCGGCTCGCAAAAATTCAAGATGATGCAAAACGTTTCGGAATCGCTTGCCGGGCGTGTTGCCGTATTCGATATGGCGAGTCTTTCTAATGCGGAAATAGAAGGACGTGAGGCGCATTGCTTTTCGCCTGAACTTGGCGTGTTGAAGGAAATAACAAAAACTGCAAGAAAAAAGAATATTCACGAAATTTATCAAAATATTTTCCGTGGCGGTATGCCTAAACTTGTAACCTCGGATATTGACCGCGATAGGTTTTATTCCGATTATGTCAACACGTATCTTGAAAGGGATATAAAAGACTTATCGCAAGTCGGCAAATTAAGCGAATTTTATGATTTTCTTGTTTTACTTGCCGCAAGAACGGCGCAAGAACTTAAATACGATGAGCTTGCAAAGGCGATAGGCGTATCCGCACCTACGGTTAAAAATTGGGTTAGCATACTCGAAAGGTCGGGAGTTATCGTAATTTTACGCCCTTATGCGTCCACGTTAACAAACAGGCTCGTCAAAACGCCGAAACTATATTTTATGGACACGGGACTGTGCGCATATTTATGCCGTTGGCCTACTGCTGAAACTTTAGAAAACGGTGCGATGGACGGCGCGTTTTTGGAAACTTACGTTGTATCCGAAATTATAAAAAGTTATTACAACGCGGGGAAAACGCCCGATTTGTATTACTATCGCGATATCGATAAAAAGGAAATAGACCTGCTTATCGAAAAGGGCGATAAACTTTATCCGATAGAAGTAAAAAAGGCTAAAAATCCTGCGCACGCGGATAAAAATTTCGACGTGCTGAAAGTGTTCAAGAAACAAATCGAACCCGGCATAATTTTGTGTATGAGCGACGAATTGCTCCCATATAGCAGAAACGCTTGGTTCTGTCCTATCTCGATTATATAAAAACGACTTTTCGATTTTATTGTTCAGACGATTTGCTTTCGTCTAAAAATATGAAAAGCAAGGCGAACTGCCTTGCTTTTTTAAGTTCGATTTACGCGGATAAAATTTTAACGCAAGAAGAGTGGCGACTGCGGAAAAATTCCGTGTGATGAGCGGGTGGATATTATATGCACGACGCACATTCGGGGAAGGTGGTTTTGACTTCGACGGCGCCTTGTTTGGCTTGGCAGAGGGGACATTCGGTGAATGCGGACTTGGATTTTTGTTCGTAGCCGCAGTCGGCGCACTTCCAAACTACTTCGTTATCTTTTTTGTAGAGGGTGCCGGATTTGAGTTGTTCGTAGAGTTGTTTGAAAATACCTTTGTGGGCGTTTTCGGCGACGATCAGGTTGCGGAAGAGTCCGGCTATATCGCGGAAGCCTTCTTTGTCGGCGACTTTAGCGAAGCGTTCGTAGGCTTCTATTTCGTTAGTTTCGTCTTCGGCGGCAAGGCGGAGATTGTCAAGGAAGTTCCACTTCTCGCGGAAGGGGAATCCTGCGGAGATTTCCACGTTGTCGATGGTGCCTTCGTCGGCGGTTTGAATAAAGGTGTACAACATTCTCGCGTGGGTGAATTCCTGATGGACGATTTTGCCGATTACGTCGGAAATGTCGACGTACTTTTCCTGATAGGCGTTGTAGGAGATGAATTCGTATCTCGTTCTCGCCATACATTCGCTTGCGTAAGCTCTTGCTAAATTCTTGTAAGTTTCGCTGTCTATAAGTTTCATTTTTTCCTCCTTATGCGTTTACGCTTTCTTTTATTCTACCTAAATTTATATTATCGACTTCTCTGTTTTGGAGTTCTATTACAGGGTTTTTGGTATCCTCATATCGGTAATCTTTGCCGAATTCGTCGATATATTGACTTATTAAAGTGTGGCTTGCGACGGAGTTCGGATTGTTGTCGTTGACTTTACTTTGAAAGAAGAAGAATCTGCTCTTGTCGGGAATGGAATTTACGGTGGAGTAATCTTCCATGTCGCCGGTTAAGGTGACGGTGTTTTTAAGCACGTCGCGGACGTAGTCTTTTTGTTCCGAAAAGATGAGAAGGGCGGGGAATTCGCCTACGGGAATAACTTCCTGCCATTCCTTTCCGTCCACCTTTTTGAGGATTTCGGCGGCTTTGTGCAGGTGGGCGATTTCGGCAATAAGGTGCTGTTCCCACACTTTTTTGATATACGGGTCGGTTTCCGACTTGTAACAGGAATAGTAAAGGTAACACTCGGTGTATTCGTGGTTTAGCCAACATTCCGCCCACGTGTCGGTGACGTCCATTAAAGAACCGTACTGGGTGACGTGCTCTTCTTCTACCATGGCTATTTCCGCATAGAGTCTGCGGCCGAGGTCGGAAACGTAGAAACCCGCCTGGTTCATATAGTAGTTCATGGTCTGTTGTTCGGCGGCGGTGATTATCGATACGTCGAGTTTCGTAATCGGGTCGGCTTTTTTGAAATCGGTATAGCGTTTTACGTTGTCGTAAGGGTAGCGGTGATGACTTATGGTGGGTCTCCCCGGCATAATCTCGGTGTATCTTCCGACGAGTCTTTCCGCGTGGATACCTTGTTCCATATCGAGAAGGTCCGCATAGCGGTACAAGTGGTCGAAATCTTCGAGAAGGGCAAAATCGAGGGCTTTTTTGACGTGTTCGTCTTTCTCTCTTTGGGCGAGTATCGCCGTAAGGTCGACAGCTAACTGTTCGTAACTTATCGTGGTTTCCAACACGTTTTCGTTAATCGGTTTCAGGCAGGCGATACGTTTTTGCTGCTGCTGTTCCTGCGTTCTTACGACGGCGAGTTCTCTCCTTACGTCGTTATCGGGGCAATGGCGGTGGAATTGGTGCGAATACCAGTTTGCTTCGAATTCCGTTCCGTTCATAAGGATGCAACGGACTTTTGTGTACGGATCTACTTCGTTTTTATCGTAGGATTTCGGATAAATCGACGTCCAGTCGGAAAAAAGCGAATCGATTTTTTCGGGGCGTTCGTTAAACGGGTTAAAACTCATAAAAAATCTCCTTCGGTTTGATACGGATAAGTATTGCCGTTCGAGTTGACGTTATACCTAAAAAAACGTCTTCCGCCGAATTATTTGCGTCGAAAAAAAGTAGCGGCTTTTATGCGTTGCATTCATTATATAAATTTGTTATAATCTCAATATAATCGTGAGGTGTTATATGGCGAAAACGGTAGTAATCGGAATGAGCGGCGGTGTGGACAGCAGCGTAGCCGCCCTTCTTCTCAAAGAACGAGGGTACGACGTAATAGGGCTTTTTATGAATAATTGGAAAGAAACCGACCCTAACGGGTGTTGTACCGCGGAAGAGGACTATACCGATGTGCGTCGGGTAGCGAACCTTATCGGCATACCTTATTACACCGTCGATTTTTCGCAAAACTATTGGGATAACGTGTTCAGACTGTTCGTAGACGAGTACAAAAAGGGCAGAACTCCTAATCCCGACGTGTTGTGCAACAAGGAAATTAAATTCGGGGCGTTCAGGGAACAAGCCGCAAAAATAGGAGCGGATTACATAGCTACGGGGCATTACTGCGGCGTTAAACGCGAAAACGGAAGAACGTATCTTACGAGAGCCGTCGACGAGAACAAAGACCAAACCTATTTTCTCAATCAGGTGACGGAAGAGCAGATTTCCAACGCTATGTTCCCCTTGGAAAAAATAACGAAACCCGAAGTAAGAGCCATCGCCGAAAAGTACGGTCTTGCGACGGCTAAGAAAAAGGATTCGACGGGGATATGTTTTATCGGAGAAAGAAACTTCCGCAACTTTTTAAGTAAATACATACCGATGAAAGAGGGGAATATAATGACCCTCGACGGGAAAGTAGTCGGTCGGCATAACGGCGTGTATTACTATACCGTGGGGCAACATAAAGGTTTCGGTCTCGGCGGAGTCAGGGGCGAAAACAATGCAGAACCGTGGTATATCGTCAAAAAAGACGTAAAAAACAATATATTGTACGTCAATCAAGGTGAACCGGAAGAACTTTATTCGAAAGTCCTTACGACCGAAGGGTTTAACTTCATCACCGAAGATATTGCCGACGGGAAGGAAGTCGAAGTCCGTATCCGCCATCGTCAACCGTTGCAGAAAGCAAAGTTTTTCCACACGGAAACGGGCGCGCGAGTGGAGTTTTTCGATAAGCAACGAGCCGTTGCCCCCGGGCAGTATTGCGTGGTGTACGACGGAAACGTATGCGTGGGCGGAGGAGTTATTGAATAGGAATTGTCGTTATTTTGCGATAAAATAAACAAAAATAAAACAAAAGGAGTTAGTAAAAAAATGTTTGTTACGAATGATATAAAATACGTCGGCGTCAACGATCACGATATCGATTTGTTTGAGGGTATGTATGCGGTACCCGACGGAATGAGCTACAATTCTTACGTCGTATGCGATGAAAAAACCGCCGTTATGGACGCGGTGGACGTCAATTTCGTCGAGGAATGGATAGATAACGTTAAGTCCGCGTTGAACGGCAAAAAGCCCGATTACCTTATAGTGCAACATATGGAACCCGACCATTCGGCGGGGATTGCCGAGTTTTTGAAAGTTTTTCCCGAAACTACCGTAGTGGGCAACGCGAAAACTTTCGTTATGGCGGAAGAGTATTTCGGAAAAGATTTTTGCAAAAACAGATTAGTGGTAAAGGACGGCGATAGTTTGTCGCTCGGAAAACACGACCTTACGTTCGTGTTCGCGCCGATGGTACATTGGCCGGAAGTAATGGTGACTTACGACAGATACGACAAGACGCTTTTTTCCGCCGACGGATTCGGCAAATTCGGAGCGTTGGACGTGGAAGCGGACTGGGCGTGCGAGGCGAGAAGATACTATTTTGGAATCGTCGGCAAGTACGGAGCGCAGGTGCAGACTTTACTTAAAAAAGCCGCCGCTCTCGATATCAAAATAATATGTCCGTTGCACGGACCGGCGTTGAGCGACGATTTGAATTATTATTTATCCTTATACGATATATGGTCCTCTTACGGCACGGAATCGGAAGGAGTATGTATTTGTTATACCTCGGTTTACGGCAACACGAAAAAAGCCGTTTTTGCTCTCGCCGAGGCGTTGGAGAAAAACGGCTGTAAAAAGGTTGCCGTAAACGATCTCGCTCGTTGCGATATGGCGGAAGCGGTGGAAGACGCTTTCAGGTACGGCAAATTGGTGCTGGCTACGACTACCTATAACGGCGAAATATTCCCCTTTATGAGAGATTTTATTAACAACCTTACCGAAAGAAACTTCAAAAACAGAACCCTTGCGTTTATAGAAAACGGAACGTGGGCGCCGATGGCGACGAAAGTAATGAGAGGAAAGTTCGAAAACAGTAAAAACATAGTTTTTGCCGAAAATAATCTTACGATAAAGGGTTCTCTTACGGCGGAAAACGAAGAAACCATAGAAAAAATGGCAAAGGAACTGGCGTAAAACATCGGCTGAATCGAAAAAAATCGCATTAAATGGAGGTTTTTATGGAAAAAGAAAGATTTGAGTGTTCGAGCTGTTCAAAAGAACCGACGGGGAGGATAAACGTCGGGCGGTTTATAGCGAAACTCGACGAGTGTTTCAAAACCGACGATTTAGCGGAAGCGGCGAGGATGGTCGAGTATTGGGAAAACGAGGCGAGAAGTCTCAACGATACTTGCGGACTTTTATCGGTGCTTAACGAAGAAATCGGACTTTACAGGAGAATGAACGAAAAAGACAAAGCGTTGCGCGCGGTTCGTCTTGCGAAAGAAAT
>Ga0256404_1000242_pt1 | contig 139874 bp, 178 predicted proteins | sample RumenRJG_01DNA_FD_185990 | JGI IMG/M metagenome (GOLD analysis project Ga0256404, IMG submission 185990) | Bovine rumen microbial communities from Lethbridge, Alberta, Canada - RJG_01 | ecosystem: Host-associated > Mammals > Digestive system > Stomach > Rumen | place: Canada: Alberta... | reverse complement strand
TTTAAAATTCTCATGTCATACATTGTAGAGAAACCCTGAGACATAGTACCATCAGCAAAACCTAATAACTGAGTTGGTACTATAGGAAGATATGGAGCGTAAACGCCTGTAGCTGTCTTGCCATCAGCACCTAAGACACCAAGTAAGCATTCCTTGCCGAGCATTGGAGAAACGATAACCTTTAAGCCAGCAACAGTACCAGCAACGTATGGTCCATTTACTACAGCATTAGCAGCTGGCTGGAATCCCTTGACGAATGATAAGATAGGCATAACCTCTGGTCCAACTAACATCCAGTTAGGCATCCAACGGCCAGTCTTCTTATAAACCTCAGCCTTAGCCTGTTCGAGTACTCTAGCAAAGCCTTCAGCCTTCATTGAGTAAGAGATTGTATCTAACTCTTCATCAACCCATGTTAAACCAGTAACACCCTTGGCAGCTTCCTTGACTAATAATACAGCTTCACCATCGATTTCGTACTGTAATTCAGCCTGAGCCTGCTGAGCGATTGTAGCTTCGAAGTCCATGCCATAGTCCTGCTTGCTCTGGAATGCAGCAAACTGTGAATAGTAAACAGCAATTCTACGAGCCTTAGCTGTTAAGTTAATACCCTTCATGCGGCCAACTAATGTTGGAAGCTTATCCTGTGGAATGTATTCATTATCATAGTGGTAACGAATCTTACCAGCAGCATCAACAGTTAACTTACCTTCGGAATCAGCTTCTAACTTTGCCCAATCTGTTCCACCTTCAGCTAAGAATTCAACGTCACCAAGAACAGGTGTCCATGAAGGCTTAACTTCACCAGCAGCAACTGATTCAACGACAACAGCACCTGTGTAACGAGCACGGTTCTCATCCATTACACCAAGACCAGTAATAGCTGAATTAACAATATTATTAGCCTGGTATTCTTCACCACGGTAAGCAGCCATAGCATTCTTGAATGGATCTGCCTCAGCAATTCCACCGGCACCGCCCTTTTCTGTACCAAGGGCGAATTCCATGTATGTGAGGTAGCCACTGAATGAAGTCATTGGCTTAACCATGAAAATGTCATTAACAACCATTTATATTACAAACAAATCGTTTCCATTTGTTTTCTATATGTCACCATATAGATTAGACTATATCACAATCATAGCTTGTTGCCAACCTCGCTATGACTCCCTCCATTTCGAACTAACTTTAGTTCTACTCTACTTTGTTCTCACCTAAATTTTTCTTTTAGGTTACCATTTCGATAGTCGTTGAACCTTCTATATAATTTATATAGCTTGGCTTCTGATTGTCTTATATACTGACATTATGATATATAAGAGTTTCCAGAAATTAAAAGGGTTTTAGCATTTTAAATTCTTTACGTTTTACATATTTATAATCTTTTCATATAAAGTTATTTGATTTTGTACAAAATTCAAATTCCTCGGATAATCTGTCAGATATTTCATCTTTATAAACAAGTGTAATAATTTCCAATTTTTTATGAAACATCTTTTTGGCTCCACTTTGAGTAACGCTATTTCTTATTTTTTCTTCTTCAGACATTGGCTTTCTACCGCCGACTCCTTTTCCATTTGGTTTTCTTCTACCCGATGCATAAGCTAATTTTAAATTTTCACTTTGTTTACGACAGAATTCTTCACTCTTTATATGATTATTATTCTTATAAAATGTTATACGTCACTTATCTACTTGATCAACTGTTTTAATTCTTTTTTTACCTCTAAATGAAGATCCACATCTATACTTGGATTCTTCGTTATGAGTATAGCCTGAGATTCCACCGCCACCAGTAGTTTGGTTATAACCTATTTTATTATTAGTAGAATTATATAACTTTATATAATATATTTCTAAATTATTTAATTCTTCCAGTGAAGAAGCGGTATCGTCTAATACCTCAACCTTGAAATTTTCTTTTCCATATTTTCTGATAGCTGAATCAATACCGGTTGAAGCGTATTTGCTATCTCTAATGTGACAGCTTCATCTAGAATTTAATGAATTTCTAGTTTGACCAATATAAATTTTATTGTTTACTAAATTTGTTATTTTATATATAATCATAATTTACCCCGCATAGTAATGTATAAATAGTGGTAATCTAATTAATGCGGTAATTAGAAATAGTTTCGAACCTACTGTCCCACTTATTTATTTTATATTATATATTTGGCTATGTAAACTTTATTAGAAATTAAATGCTTTCCATTAATTATCACTAATTAATGCCTCTACTGTTTAAAGGTTTGGCATGGTTAATGTAGTACAAATATGTTACGAATAATTCGTTTCCAATTATTCTCTATATATCACTATATAGTTCAGACTATATTATATACCAAGTAAACTTTATCTCTACCTGGCATCCCCATCTTTCCATCTTACTAAGATGTACTCTACTCATTTATTCTCCAATGGATTTCTCAAAGGATATATTTTCGATAGTCGTTGAACCTTCTATATAATTTATATAGCTTGGCTTCTGATTGTCTTATAGCCTTAACCACAACTATAAGGTTTTCCAGAAATTAATGGGGTTTTTATTAGTAATTTTTATTTTAGTTTACAATTTTTTAAAAAATCAGGTCCATATTGATCAATAATATAATCAATAGAATATTGAATATCATCTTGAGTTAGTAATTTAACATTATTAGCTATCATACATTCTTGTTTAGCCCTAGACAATCCATCTAAATTATGATTATAAGGATTTATTAAATTTCCATTATTATCTAAGAATTGCCAACCTTTTATTTCAATATAATCACCATTTAATATAAAATCCGGGAAATAACTATGCTCAACAGAATTATAAATATATTTAAAAGGTTTAATAAATTTACTGTGAATGATGTTATCTCCATTATCTAAATGGAAAATATAAAAAGCTAATTCCCAAGAAGATTTAAAATATAAATCTTTATAATAATAGCTTCCTCGACCAGCCTGTATTATTCTATTTTTAAGTTCTGGTACTTTCATGAAATGATCAACACCATACTTTAAGAGCATGGTTTTCTTAAAAGAATTAACCATTCCATTTTTAAATTTATCTGTTTGTGAATAGTATGGTGTACCATATTTAGATTTACAAGTTTCTTTATATTTATTTTGTTGTAAATCTATTTTATTTTTATCGTAAGAATAACTATCAGGATGTAAAATTGTCCGTGGATTATATGTACCATATCTATTAAGGTTAGTTTCTAATCTTAATAAATTAGACTTTTGATGGTCATATTTACTTGAATTATATTTTTTCCGGGCAGAAATTTCTTCTTTGCTCCAGGATATATCCCAATATTCAGCCAATCGTTTAACCATACTAACTGAGATATTAAATAATTTACTAATATCTGATAAAGTATTTTCTATTTTTCTATAAGATATTTCAAATTCTTCTTTATTTACTCTATCTAAGGCCTGTTTTAAACTAAGTCTATGTTTTTTCATATTATCTCCCTATAGATTTATATATAAATTGGGTAATCTAAATAATAGGGTATCTAGAAACAGTTTGCAACCTGCTGTCCCCAACTATAATTATATTATAAACATATTCAATAAAAGGGTAAACTAATTTTTATATTTACTAAGGATACAACCTAATTTATATCCATACAGAACTGCTTGAACTTACCTAAGTCAGCTCTCTGAGTACCTACACTGTTAGCAAATGCTTCATTAATAAACTGTGCAGTATTGTTTAAGCAAGCGGCAGTTAATAACTTCTTCTGATTAGACATTCTAGCACCAGCATTCTGCTGAGCATAATACTTTTCAGAAATGGCTAATCTGCCCTTATAGCTTTCTAATAAATTTGTTGCCATTTAAATATTTACCTCTTTCATTTTATTTTATATCGGCAAGATGTAATAAAGAACTTGTTACATAATCATCATCGAAGTTATTTCTATTACCCTTTATATATTCATTTTCAGATGGCTTAACTGAAAACTTAGTATTCTCAGTTAATCTAAATGGTAATTTACTAATATTGGTTTTAAATTGTGATAACTCTTCACATACAGCATCAATATCTTTAATTCGATATGATTCATCTAACTTCTTTAATACTTCTTCTTTTCTGAGACCATAGCTTGTAGCCTTGATCTCAAGGTAGTTTTCTTTTAATGATTTATAACTACGTTTATATTTTTCTATTAAATTTTTAGAGCTATCTAGTTGCTTAGACATGACTTCATATTTTTTAATAGAATTATCAAGCTCCTCATTTAATGAAGAATTTTTCTTATTCAGTTCCTCATTAGATTCCTTCAAAGAATCAATCTCTGACTGAGCTTTCTTTCTAGATTCAACTAAGGAATTGATTCTAGATTTATTAGTAGAAATAATTTTGTCTTTTTCTTTTAGTGATTCTTCTAATTTAGAAACTTCTTCCTTTACAGGTTTAAGTTCCTTTACTGCATCACTTAGCCTAATCGTAGATTCCTTATATCTAGATAGATCTTCATTTAATTTAATTTCCTTGGCATTACCAACTGATAATTGTTCCTGAAGTGACAAATTATCTTCTTCTAATTTTTTAATCTTTAATAAGGATTCCTGGAATTCAGCAACTAATTCCATATCAGATTTGTTATCAACAACTTCTTCATCCTTGTCTGTATCTGAAACAACTTTGTCGTTGTTCACATTCTCAACTAATATACCATAATCATCAGCAATTGAACGGCAATATCCAATAATGTTTTGTAGATAATCTCTTAAATCATCTAAATTATCATCATTTTCAATTCCATCTCCAATGGCTTTAATTACTTTAGAATATCCTCTAGGATCAAAAGATTCATCTAAACCTTTTATATGAGTACCTTTTTCTTCTTCAGCCCAGGTAACAAAATTATTGTAATCATTTTCAGAGTACATAATATCACTTAATAATTTTCCTGATTCCTTCTCATATTCTGATAATAATGATTCAAAATCAACGCCTGGATTTTTATCTTTCCACTCTTGATAATATTTATTTAATTCCTGTGAAGCACTTTCATTTAAATCAATACCTAAATCATTTAAAGATTCTTCCATCAACTTACGATCTTCTGGAGTAGCTTTATTTAATGATTCAGTTAAACTTTGTCTTAAAGTTTTATTATATCTCTTTTTATCTAAAGATTCAACAAATGAAAGTCTAGCACTTTCAACAGCAGGGATTTCAACCAAATCAAAAGCATTTAATTGATAAGTATCTGGATCTACTTCTTCTTCGCCATCTGGACCAGTAATCAAATCACCAGTACCTCTGCTTGAAATACCTAACTTATATCCATACTTAGCTAATTGGTAAGCAATTCTTCCGCATGGAGTATCTAGGATATCTACGTAAGCTACCAATTGACCATCTTTATCTTTTACTGGAGGTTCAGGCATAACACAAGCAATCTTTTCCATGTCAACCTCTTCATATTCTGGGTGACATAATTGACCAAAGATTCCACCGTTAGCAAATCTTTCTTTAATAAGATCAGAATTTAAAAGGTTTTCCCATAGTTGTTCACTGTATTTTCTACCATTTCTAGTACCATTGGTAAAATCTGCTACTTTACCATATAATCTACCTAAAATCCCTTTCTTTTCTTTTTCTTCTGGAGAAAGGTTTTTAAACTTTAAAATGGTATTTTCATTTAATTTATTAATCATTATTTTCCTCCTTACAGCGTAAAGATATCCTATAATATTATATTTAATTTAGCATTGACATAATAGATTTTCCATTAATTTTTTCTATGTCCTGAAATTAATTCCATTACATATACGTCAGCCTTAATTAATTTTAATAATCTAAAAGCTGGTTCTATATTAAAGGTTTTAAAATATATTTCCAAAGCCTTGGTAATTTCATCAGCTCTAACATGTTTTAAAAACATTGGTCTATCATCACAATCAAATTGTAATATCTGATTTAATAATCCAGATAATGTAGTTAAAATGGTTTTAGCGTCCTGCATAGCATTTTCATCAGATCTCATAATATTAATGTACATCTTTGAATGCTTTTTATTATAAGACTGCCTAATCTTATCATAAAATTTAATTACTGATAATGGCTTAGAATTATTTATTTTCTTTAATGTATCGAGCGGGATATTTTCTGTTTTATATAGGGTAGAGATTTCTTTAGTTACATCTACTCCATCCTGTTGTAATTCTGTTAAAAGTAAAATAATATCACTTTTAGAAATCATGTTTACCTCCTATTTGATAAAATCAACTTAGTTTCTTTTTTTTTTTAGAAAGTGTCAGTATATGACATACCTAACTCTGACCAGTTAGGTAAATTATTATCTGATTGTTCAGTTAATAATTCACCATCTCCTGTTTCAAAGCTTTCAGCTGGTTCTTCTGGAATTTCCATTTCAGCACTACCTGATTCTTCTGGTGTAGGTAAAGATTCTTCACCACCAAAGTCGAAGTCAAATTCATCACTGCCACCAGATTCCTCAGACATCTCATCTTCACCAGGTTCTTCGCCCTCAGCTTCAGAAGTCAATCTTTCAATTTCATCCTGGATTGCTGTAATTACATTAATATCTGAGATAGTATTTGATAATAATGATTTTAAAATATTTAATTTTGTAATTGGGTCTTCAATCATATCTACCAAGCTCATAATTTCTCTGATATTTGAAATAGAACTTGATAAATTTTCTTTACGGTCTTTTTCTTCCTGAGTTGTAGGTGCCTGCATTTTTAATCTAAATTCATTAATATAATTTGTTAACCCTTTATCAAATAACATTAAATTAATTGCATCAGTTAAAGCCTGGATCATTGCATTCTGGACTCTCTTAACAGTCTTAGCATATCTACTAGAAGTAAGAGATAATGCTGTACCGCCATTAAATCCTGTAGCATCATCTGTATCACCTAAGTATTGTTTTGGAATTCCTAATGCTCCATATAATTTATTTTTGAAATAATCTAAATCTACTAGATCTCCGACATTAACATCGCCACCAATTTGCCCTGTAGTAATAGCACCCTTACCATCATGGGTTGGAATATAAATAACATTTTCTATCGGACCTGGGTTGGTATAATCATTATATGAGTTATTAACATTAATAGCTGATTTCTGTTCAATCATCTGTTTAATTCTCTGTAATAACTTCTGGACATCATTCTTTTCCATATCACCAACTTCAACAGAAACAGTTCTAATAATTGATGACTTGGTAATTCTATTTAATAATACTGAATTTTCTAATAAAGATAATTCTCTTCAGATCTTAAAAATATTATACAAGATCGACTGGCCACGCTTAACTGAATAGCTAATACCGTCTCCTTCACTTGAGTCAGAATTAAAAATAGTTACTTCTTCGGATGTACGGCTAGAATTATCTTCTAAACAAGCATGAACTAAATCTGTGGCCGGATATAAATCTACGTCTCCTCTATTGAAGTTATACTTAAATAAATTAGTATATTGAGTAGTTATATCATCTGAGTTAGGAGATCTAGTCTGTATATGAGATCTAATATAACCAACAGTTTTACCGAATCTTTGTAAATCAAATACCTCGGCTGGATTTTTAACGATTTCCATATATTCAGCGAAGTGATCATTTTGCTTATAGGCTTTTAAGATTACATCTTCATTTAATACTTCTGATTTTTTGAATATATCTGAGTTATATTCTGAGTCTCTATAAAGTCTTAAATATAAATCACCATATTTAATTAATGAATACATCCACCCGAAGATATTTTTATCAACACTCATATAATCTAATAAGTGTTCAATTTCTCCAAGTACTCTTTCATCTTCAGCTTCTGCCCATACGATTTTTCCCTGTTCATTAGGTTCACAAGCATCAGAGGTATAAATATCTAAAGCTACTGAAATTATTGGGTCTTGGGCCATCTCATCAATTAAGTTATAGACTTCATCTCTAGATTGAGATATTGAAGTAAATGAGTTAATATCACTAAGATCTAAAGTATTATTGTCAGCTGCATCAATAATATTTTTATATAAAGTATTTTTAGTATCAATATCATTAATTCTATCTGGTAGTGGTACCGCTACAGCTTTATTTTTATAATCTATATTATTGAAAGTTTCATCATTATTATTAGGCATTTATATAACCTCCATTAAAATAATATTATACCATCAGATGGGAGATAATCAACGGCATCACCCATTCCGAAATCTATTACTGGTCTATTTTTAGAATCATTTAAATTTAATAAACTATTTTGAAATGATTCTGTTGGGCTCATTAAATAATCATTAAAATCTGCTACCATATTTGCGTTTTCGCCATATTCATAGCTATATTCATCAGCATGCTGAGAAGCATTCCATAAAGCACCACACACCGCATCGATGGCGTCCTTACTACCCTTAGTACCACCTTCAGGGTGATTAATATGGCCATCAGATTCTCTTTCTAATCCAAGAACTTCTTCAGTCAAGAAATCACAATCTTTATAAACTATTAATCTTCTATCATAAATCGTTGATTTTAAATAGGCGTAAGGTAAACATTGTTTACTTGTAGGATCTAATCTATCAACTGAAACGATAATAGAATTAAACCCGTCAGCATTTAACTGCTGTTGGATCTGGGCACTTTGGAATGAGTCTGAGCTTATTCCTCTAACTCTGAAACCTTGTTGCTTTAACCACCTAATAAAAGTTCTATTTTTGTCAAAAGATATTTCATATCCCTTAGGAGCCTTTACTGATACATTAAAAGCTACTTGATAGAACATTTCTTTTGAACTAGATTCTCCTTCTACCTTTGGACTTTTTCCTACCACATATACACCGGCAATACCAGTTTTATCTCCTGACATAGACATGTCAAGGTGAATATATAATGGTTTTGATTTTAAAGTAGAAGGTACTTTAGTTAAATCAAAATAGTCTTGATATTGAGAAACATCATCTTTAGCATTTCCTACCTCAATAATTTCTTTGGTAAATGGATTTTTATAGGAATCAGTTTTTATTTCATTCCATCTAATACCTGAGATATATTTTAAACTAGAGGCAGTAGCAATACCGGCAATATCTGTTAAGGCACCATCTATATTTTCTTTAAAGTTTTCATAATAACCAATAGGTACTTCTAATATATTATACCCCTTAGCCCGGTATTCACTTATTAATTCTTTTGGAGAATTTAACGGAATCAATTCGTTAGCTAAAAACTTATTTCCAATAGCTACGAAGAAATGTTCCTTGCTATCTTTTCTTGAATCTACTACCCATTGAGGTTCATCTACTATTAAAGTATTTGTAGATTCATTTTTCTTTTTTGTTTCTATAAATGATTCCAAAAAAGATTGGTCGCTGTTCTTTGATGAAGCGATAATATTAAGAGTAGGTAAATAAGTACCTCTCATAAATCTTGATTTCATACGGGCATCAATCTGAGAAATTAATTGTAATTGCTTTTTCTTTAATTTCTCTACATCGTTGGTTAATCCCCAGTTTACTTCATCTACGAAGTTTGCATATAGTGCTCTACCAATAACCTGGTTATTACTAGAACCAACTATTAATTCAATATGTTTATCAGGCCTATATTCTAAATTTGAAATACCCGCCATTTCGCCATGATTCATAAATCACTCACTAGATAAAATCATTTGATTCATCTTATCTAAGGCAACACCCTTAGCGTTTTCAATAGTGATATTCATTAAAGAAATGGTTATTTTATCAATAGGTTGCATTCCATAATATAAATATGGATCCTTTAAACAAAGTAATCTATATAGTAAATATAACAAACAAATTACTGCTATGGTAGATTTACCTAAACCAATTGCCCCAGTAAATATAATAGTGTTATATTTTGTAGTAGTATTAGTAGGAAAAATGTCTTTTAATTTTTCTTCCCAATAGGGAAATAAAGTAAATTTACCCTCCTGGTCATATAAGGCATTTCCTAAATATTTTCTATTATGAAGAAAAGTAGTAATATCTACAGGTATTTCATCCCAGTCTTCATACATCAAAGAAGACAAACTAGTTGAATTACCTGTATCTGAATATTCTTTTAATATTTCTAATACAGCTTTTCTTTCTTGCTCTGTTAAATTTTTTAACTCTATGTTAGACATTGTCTACTCACTTCCTTAAATTAATTTTATGGAATTATATAGGTAAACGCCATTTCAAGCGTAGTGTTATATGTCCCGGCATCCATAACACGAATATTTACTTCTCCGCCAGTAGTGATCCATCCAATCAAAGATGAAGTACCATATGTATCGCATCCTCTAGCTGAGGCTTTTGGCCGATATGCGGTATTTGATATGGTTCCAACAAATATTATTGTTCCATCAGTTTGTGAACCACTAGGTCCTGTTAAAACAACATTTAGCTGTGCTACTTTACCAGCTATATTAATGGTACTAGACTTTAAAGTACACCCACTAGATCTAGTTACAACACCAGTGGCCGTTGTCACACTATTTACTATTATGCCATTCGAATACAAATATCCACTTTGCATATAACATTTATTCTCAGCACTAATATATGGCGCCTGATTTGTAGAAGCGTAATCTGTAACCCCAACCAAATATCTTTTATCATTTGTACCACTAGCTATCTTAATATTTGTAGCATTAGTAGCTGTACCACTTAAAGTACCATAAAAAGTAGTATTATTATTGGTATCAACTGATAAAACATTCTTACCACTAGTATCAGTACCATGTGCTGTTAACCAAATACCCCTGGCACCATTTGTGGCTGCAGCCGAATATAAATAAATTCTCCCTGCACCAGATTGTACACCAAGGTCTCTCTCTGCCGCCGTGTTTCCGTCAGTACCTGCCCAGATACTGCCTGCAGTAGCTGAAATTGCACCTGTAGAAGTAATAGTTCCTGAAACTGCTAAATTACCATTATTAACATTTAACCCACCTGAACCTGCTACTACTACACCACCGGTACTATCCTGTAAATACAAAGTGGAAGGCGTAGTACCATTTGATTTAGATAATATTTCATTATTATCTATTTCTATATGTTGTGCGGTAGATGTACCTATAATTAGTGGTGGACTACCCAAAGAACCACCAGCAGCATCGTTATTACTAGTTAGGTGTAAACTTCCAGGTATAGTAGTATTGCCATTACCATCTAATAAAGTTAAAGTTCTAGCTATAGTTACAAAACCAGCTGAACTTCCGCCTCCGCTATATTGTCTAACATAAATAGGTTCGTTACCGTCATCATCAGTAGCTATTTCTAATGAACCAGCATTAGAACTACCTAAACCAACGATTCTTCAGCCATCATTATCTCCTACTGAGCCATAAATTCCCAAAGGAGTAGAACCAGTAGTAGTTGTGTTATTAGTATTAGCAAAAAACAGATTACCGGACATGGTATCCCCAGCCTTCAAAACATTTAAAGATGAAGAACCTGTAACATTTCCAGTTACATTACCAGTAACATTTCCCTGGAGGTTAGCCACAATACTACCGTTTTCCAAGAATTTTATTTCAGTATGAGCATTGGTATTATTAGTGTAATCAGTATCTTTTACATATGAAAATACTAAATCATCAGTATAACTTGAATTATCATAGGCCCCAATTTCCCAGGAGCCATTATTAGTTTTTGTTGAAGTTGTAGGGCTATATCCAACTATAGATGTGGTCTTTACTAAAGCACCATCTCTACCTTTATGCCAAGACATACTACGGCCTACTCTTTGTACCCCAATATTGGCGTTACTAAATGATAAGCTGCCGGTCATGGTATCTCCAGCTTCTTTGACATACGTCGTAGAAATGGTATTGCCATCACCATCTTGAGTAGCCTTAGTAGCTGTAGCAGCATTTCCTGAATATGATTTACCATCTTCTGAAATATATCCCCCACCAGAGGTACCAAAGTAAGTAACTCCTCCATTTCGATTAAGAAATAAATCACCTAGATTTCCATTACCATCAGAGCCGCTAATCCCTCTAACAATCAGTGGATTACTGGCCGCAGTGCCTTCTATAATTAAAGGACCAGTCATAATATCTCCGGCCTTTTTTACATAAGTATCTACAATAACATTATTGCCGCTATCCTTATGTGCCAGTGGGTATAACTTGGTTTTATCTGTATCTAATAAAATTATATCTTTATTAATTGCCATCTATTAACCTCATTATATTATACACGTTTTAAATCTTCTCATCGGTAATAGCCTATTATATAATTACTGTTAATTGGTCTAACCGGATATGGGAATTTAGCTCCATTTATTTTGTTACCGACTATACCAATTACACCCATATTATTAACTCTGCTTTTTATACTAAAATCTCCATTAGGATCTTTACTACCTAACCATACAATTTCAACTTTATCGTTGGGATCAAATTCAACTTCGACGGTTAATCCTGAAATATTTTCAACAGCCTTATTGTAAGCTTCTATTTGTTCAGGTGTAGGTTCGATAATACCACCGAATTCCGTAACAGTTCTATATCCATTACTACTAGCTAATTCACATACAGGTGAATAACAGAATCCTACTAAGACATGATCGTAGTATCTAGTATAGCCATTACTTTTTTTCAATTTATATAACTGAACCAGCCAATGTATACCACTATTAGCAGCAGAAGATTCTGAAATAATTATATCGCCATTATCTTCTACCTTTTCTACAAAAGCTACATGTCCAGGGTTACCAGAAGTACTATAATGAGCTCCTCAAACAATTAAAGCTCCTACCTTTGGCTCAGACCCCTTAGACCATCCAGTAGCCGTTGGCCAATATTTATAAAAATTGACGGCATTACAAGCTGGTGGTGTAGGGCCATTACCTGTTACATTATCATAAACTCTACCAGTAATTGGAGAACCATTCTTTAAAAAATAACCCTGCTTACTAGCATCATATTTTATATATCCATTCTTTAAAGCTCTATTTCAAACTTCTAATACTCTAGCGTTGGCCCACCCTACACAATTAGCTAAGACAGTATAATTATCAAATTTAGAGGCATTATTATAACCTTGTTTAGAATACCAACTTCTATCTCAGTTATCAGAATACATATTCATAGCTGTACTATAGCCACCACTTGGGAAAGCGTTATTTTTATAATGATAACCACGTTTATAATAAAAATTATTATAGTTAGATATTTTAGTTACATAAAGATTATCATCATCATTTTTTATATCTAAAATAGGCTCAGAAATACTTGGATCATAAAGAAAAGAAAAGGTTCCTCCAGATTCAGCCACATTCATACTAGCATTTTGGTTAGTAGTAAATATTTGACTATTTACTTGATTAGTAGATGAATTAGTCGTTGGGATTAATCCCTTTGTATCTATTTTATCAACAGCCATATCTTTCCTCCTAACCTATATATATTTAATTTAGCTAATAAAAATAGAAGCTGACTTCTATTTTTTAATTGTTCCATATTTATTTTTTAAATCACTATCAATTAATTTATAAGTATTAGCTACCATTCTTTTTAAGTTATAAGAATTATTCCACCAAGTACTTTTATCACCACTAGTTTTACTAGTAATATTTATTTCTTTAGAATCGATATAATTAGGGCATAAAGCTTTACATATCTGAGATAAATACAAGTCTTCGAAGATTTCTCCATTCTCTGCAGTTAACTCTGGGTATTCAACTTTTTTAAAAAGTGATTTTGAAATGGTAAATAAATATAATTGCCCAAAATCTCAATTGAAACAAATAAATTTATCTGGGTTATTCTCTAAAACTTCTAATAGATTATTATTAGTATTTCCAAGTATTTGATTGTCGTCATCCATCATTATTAGATAATCATACTCAGAATTAATAAATATTTCTCTTAACTTTTTTCTAGCACCAGTGATTCCCAGTTTATCTTTATAAGAATATAAAATTATTCTATTTTTATTAGACTTAGGGATGTACCCTTTATAATTTTGAGCTACAATAATAACATCAACTCATGGGAAATAAGTAGAACAATCTCTTAATAAATTATTTAAATCTGATTCCCGTATCTCTTTTAAATCATCAGGGAAATAACTTATTATTCCAATACACTTTCTTAACATCTTAAAGATTCCTCACTAGTTCACGAGTTCTATCACCCATATTTCTTTTTATGAATTGTTTATGATACCAAGTAGATAATGGGTCACTTGAAGAATTCGAACTTTCATTTATTCCATATCTTTTAAAAATAAATTTTTTATCTGGATATTTTTTATTCAGAGACATTATTAAATACATATCTTCAAAAAATTCACCTTTTCCGGCTTCTAAATCAGGAAAATCAACTAATTGATAAACCGTCCTTGATATAGCAAATAATTTTAATAACATTGATTTAAAAACTCCATACATATCTGGGTGTTCATAAATTTGATCTAAATATCCCTGAGCACCTTCAGGGGTACCAGTTAATTCACTATCGTCGTCTAACATTATTAGATAGTCATATTCAGAAGACAAAAATTTTTTCCTTAATTCTTTTCTAGCCTTAGTAATACCTAATGGGTTTTTATAGTTATATATAATTAACTTTGAATCATTTAATTTATTTAATTTAACTTCATTTCAATTTTGAGAAATGATAATTATTGGTAATTTAAAAAGCCTATCACAGCTTGAAATTAAATTATTTAACTTTGATAAACGTTTTAATTTGATGTCTTGGTTATCTGGTAAATAACTAATAATTCCAATACAAATCTTCACTTTTACCCCCAAAAATTTAAAATCCAATTAATAATCTTATAAAATACATCTAAGAAAGAATTTCTTTTTGGGACTTCTAATTCTTCAAAAGATGAAGATGGCACAAATGAATAACTTTCTCTTATTTTATAATCATAAGGGAGAATAAAATATCCGGACTTTCCTCAAGTTATACCCCATGAATTTTGACATAGCCATCCATCCTTATTTCACCCATATATAATAATAGCATGGTAACCTTCAGATATACCATTTTTTATTAGCTTACCTTTAAAATCACAGCCATTATAATCAAATCATTCTATAGCAGCTAATACCGGTCCGTAATTAAAAATAGAATATTTAATATCTTTATCACTTAATAATTTTACATAATTATCTATTTTATATTTAGAGGCGTTTTCCATAGCCTCAGGATTATCAAAACACTCTTCTGCTAAATCATAAACTTTTTCTACTTCAGTATTACCTGGACAATATTTTAATTCAGGGTCACCATATTTAGAAATAATCTTACAAGCTTCCCTTAGACTAACTCCAGGACCTTCTGACCCGAATAATTTATAATGTATTCCATAAATAAAATTAGTAGATAATCTATTATTAGGAGAATAATGATATTCTAATATTGAGCTAGCAGCATGAGCTACACAAGATCCAACTGACCTCTGATCTTTAACTCTACTTCTTTTTTCACATTCAAAAGATTCAGGCAACTCTACTGAAGAAACTGATGACCTAGCTAATTTATAATCTCTAACATCAGTAGGACTACAAATACATCCAAGACCATGATCTAACATAAGAACACCTCTCATTCAAAATAAGGTCTTACCTTATATAATAAATTTAGCAGTAGGGTAAGACCTTAGAAAATATTATAAAATTAAATTGAGCTCTTAGCTTTTAATTTAGCTATAGGTTCCTTAAAAGTAGAATTTAATGCTGAGAATGTACCAATTCCAGCAAAGCCACTAGCTAAGCCATTTAAGAACACAGTATAATCAAACTGCCACTGGTTATACCAAGTATTAAATAATACACCTAAAACAATAGCTACCAATGGTACGAATCTATCTCTTAAATCTTCATCCTTGAAAGCTATCTTTTTAATAACTTCAGTACAAATCATTACACCAATAGCTATCGGTAAAATAATAAATTCATCCATGTTCATTTTAGTCAACCTTCCTTAAATTATTAACATTCATGGCACACCATACTACCATTTTATTACCACGCTTAGCAGATAATACAGCTCTATCACCCTGTAACTCTGTAATATAATAGTATTCATCCCAACGGACAGCATATCTACCATTATATTGTTTATTTGTGATAGGCTCTACCTTATCTCCAACTTTTAATACATCTTCTTCGTATGGTTTAATAGAGTCTTCATCCATCCAACCTAAATCACCTGTGGTATTATATGGATGTGGAGCACCTTCAGCCAAACGAGTAATTGTAGTAACCTTATCCTTAATATAACCAGCTGGTTCTTCACTATAACTAGCTCTATATAAGTCTCCTGTAATGATAACTCTATCCCCAACTTTATATTTATAAGTTGGAGCTGGCTCTGGTTCAGGGGTTGGCTCAGGAGTTGGTTCTGGATCTGGTGTAGGAGTAGGAGCTACATATTTAGTTAATGAACTTTCATCACACCAACCTAAATCACCTGTGGTATTATAAGGGTGGGCTGATCCAGGATTCTTTCTAGTAACCTTAGTAATTACATCATCAGCATATCCAGCTTCTACTGTAGCATTAGAGCTCTTATATAAAGGTCCATCAACAACTACATCATCACCAATTTCGAACTTATCACTTGGTGTTGGCTGTGGAGCCGGATCTGGAATAATAAATGGGCAATAGATAAATCCCTGACAAACATAACTTCTAAAATTAAATGGTGTCGTTAATTCTCTTTCATAATAAATAGTTGATTTGTAAGCACTATTTAAGGTATTAATAGTATATGTTCCATTTGAATTCTCTCTAACCTTAGTAACAATTGCTACATGACCATAACCATCAGAGCCACCCTTCCAACAAATGATAGCTCCTACCTTCGGTACAGTCTCGCTTCTTTCATAACCATCTGGGTAACCAAAGAAAGAATTAGCATTATATGGAGATAATTTTAATTCCTTTGGCGTTGTGCATTCACCCATACAATGCCAATAACCATATACCATTGGTACACAGTTAGGTATAGTAAGGCCTGTTCTTGAATCTTCAGCATAATAAGGAGATAATCCATTAAATCCACCATAGGCTGAAATCCAATGTTTATTAGATTTTATAAAATCTAATGAATAAATAGGAAAGTCTTTTTCATAAATCTGAACTGTCATTTAACACGTTCCTTTCTTTATATATTAATTAAAATTAATAGTATTTATTTCATATAGTTAAATTAAATTTTTATCCTCGTATACCATCAATTTTATAAACATAGTAATTACCAGCACTATCGTTATCTTTTGAAGTATAAGATCCGCTTAATGATGAATAACCACAATGATAATGATAGAAGGTTTTCTTATCTGTTGATACAAGGCTCTGTGATATTAAGTATTCCAAAGTACCATCTGCCGTAAACTCAGAAACAACTGTTCCATTACCATATCTATAACCGTCTATCTGCACAATATTATTAATCGTTGTTAAATCTATCTCATATATAGCAATTACAGCAAATAACTTGGCATATACTCTCAAGTGGTCATAATTACTTACGTCAAGTGATAGGGTATTACCACCTTTAAGAATACCTGTCCATAAGGTAGATTCCTTTAAAGAAACTAATGTTTCCCCATTACTACTAGTAGTGACTTCAATACCATTTCCTGCAACAATATTTGTATCATCAGTTATTAAGTAAAATTCTTCTGAACTTGGAGAAGATATTGAATTATATTGTGCCTTAGTTAATACATTAACTATAGGAGATTTTATTTTTGTATCTGTTGTTGGCATTAAATATTTCCTCCTTTTATGATATTATACACTAACAAACCTTGAAGAGTAGTTTACTCAATTTGTTGACACTATATAGGAATTATATAATGATGCAGGTACATAGATTGAACCATATACCCCGCCGGTTGATGTGGTATATCCAGAGATTGGTGTAGAAGAAAAAGCATTAGCATTACCCAATGAGCACAAACTGCTGCCTAGTAAGTATAATGAAAGTAGATGGTAACAATTTCTAAATGCAGCACTACCAATCCTTGTACAACTTGGGAAACTTACTGAGGATAATAAGTAACAATAGGCAAAGGCATAGTTAGTAATGTATGTACAGGCTGGGAAACTTACGGTAGATAATAAGTAACAGCCTGAAAATGCGTAGTTACCAATCCTTGTACAACTTGGAAAATTAGCTGTAGTTAAGGATGAACAGCCTCGAAAGGCTGAAACGCCAACGTTTATACAAACAGGAAAATCAACTGAGGTCAAGGATCGACAGCTATAAAATACGGCATAATTACCCATGCTTGTACAGGCTGGGAAACTTACGGTAGATAATAAGTAACAGCCTGAAAATGCGTAGTTACCAATGGTTGTACAACTTGGAAAATTAGCTGTAGTTAATGATGAACATTGATAAAATGTATAACTACCAATACTTGTACAAGCAGTGAGATCTACCGCTGTAATCCCCGTTGAATAAAACGTCGCAGGAGCTAGATAGGTTAAGTTATCATTACTATAACTGGTAATTTGTGAAGGTGTATTTAATCTTGTTTTTAAAAGATCTTCGGCCCCGGTTATATTTACTGTTTGATAATTTGTAACATCATAAAGAGAATTACTATTTACAGATAAAGTTCCTGAAACAGATATACCTGTATTTATATTAATTGCTGGTATATAATTTGAACTAATATTTATTCCCATAATATTATACTCCTACAAATCTTGATGAGAAATTAACCCAGTTAGTAGCTGATTGATAAGAGGCCAGTAAACTAGCCGGCACGTAGATTGATCCATGTACTCCACCTGTTGATGTGGTGTAGTTACTTATTGGAGTTGAGATAAACGCATTTGTAGAGGCTAAATAACATAAACTACTACCCATTAAATATAACGATAACAAGTTAAAACACCCTTCAAACGCATCAAGATCAATATAGGTACAACTCGGGAAACTGATCATTGATAGTTGACTACAAAAACCAAAAGTGTACTGACCAATAGATGTACAAACTGGTAGATATACATCAGATAGAGAGTGACAACTGGTGAAGACATAAGTACCAATAGTAGTACAATTTGGAAAACTTACCCTGATTAAAGATGTATCATTATTAAAGGCTAGATCAGATATTTTTATACAAGAAGGAAAATTGGCTTCAGCAAGAGAGATACACCCATAAAATCCGTAGCTACCTATTACACTACACAAAGGAAAGCTAATTGAAGATAAGGATGAACACGTGGCAAAAGCAGAATTACCAATAGTTGTACAAGCTGGGAAATTGGCTGTAGTTAAGGAAGAACAATATGTAAATGCAGAAGTACCAATAGTTGTACAAGCTTGGAAACTTACTGAGGTTAACCCGGTACAATATGTAAATGCACCGGTTCCAATAGTTGTACAATTAGGGAAATTAATTTCTTTTAGATTACTTCTACCATAAAAAGCATAAACAGGTAAACTAGTAACATTACTGTTGCTATAACTAACTAAAGTATCAGTAGCATATTGAGCAAAATAATCTACAGGTTTTGGAATATTAGTAACCTTAGCAAATGCATAATTTGTTACATCAAAAGTACTTGATACATCTGCATCAATATTTACTAATCCTTTAGGGTATGCTTTCCCTTCTTCATATAAAGTTATTCCTGGTATTCTTGTTGATCCTAATCTTAATCCCATAAGATTAACTCCATTTTCTTAAAGTAATGCTCCCACTAACACTATCAGCCAAAGTCTTAGCTGATACTAATTTATTTTCTGTGTTTGTTCCAGCCTCAATTTCTGCCTGTGTGAGTGCTCTGGTAGTGTCTAATGAAAGGGTGCCTGAAGTACTAATTGTACCACCACTTAAACCAGTACCTGCAGTTACACCTGTTACGGTACCAGTATTTGTAGTATACCCACTTACATTATCCTTCAAACTGTACCCATTAATTTTACTTATAGTATTCGGCATAATTATCCCACCACTCTCTCACTTTCCTATAGAAATCTTCCAATGTTTGTTCCATTGGAAAATCTTCTGTTCTATTAATTAAAATATAATTTAAAATTTGTTCCTCTGTTAAATTATATTTATCCATCTTTATTCGGTTACCTCATTTCAGCCATAGACACCGGGCTCTCAAACGTTATTATCTGCAGTTGAAACCCAATGCTTTTCATTATGAGAAACTTTGTCCCCAGACATATAAGCATCCTGTGCTCCAGTCGGTTGGATCCACTCAGGCCACTCATCAATACTAACTCTTGCCCATAAAGCTGGAGTTACATCAGGCATCCAGTCACTTTGTGAGGTATGAGCCTGAACACACTTATATAATAAGTCTTCATATTTAACCCTATCTCCCACAGCATAATCTGTACCTGCTACCCAATTTTTAAATAACGCAGTATAATCTAAAGCTTCCGCATCAGGTAATGTTTCTGCTAACTGTTCTATTTTTGTTCTTAAATATCTAGCTTTTTCAATAATTGTACTCATATTATTCCTCTCCTAAAAATATCTTTGCAGCCTGGATATATTCATCATCTAAAGATGGTTCATCTTCAGTTGAAATAAATCTCTTAAAATCATAATCCCAGACTGATAACCAGTCTTCTTCTGTACTAGGGATAGTAAAATCTAATAAACTATTATGCTTCTGACATTCTTCAAGAGTCTTATCTGCAACAGTATCCATTTTTTCTTGTAATAAATTTTCAATGTGGTCTACAAGATCAGAACCGTCATAATCAAATTCAACGAAACTAACTAATTGTACATCTTCTTCAATTGGCTTAACGTTTTCATCAGGAGAAGGAAAAACAGAAGCTTTAAAGAATAATGATCTAATTACTGGTTGATATTCAATGGTTGTTAATCTTAAATAAGCTCTTGGGATTACTACTCCAACGTTAGATTTAAAATTTTTAATTTCGATTGCCATCTTTATTCATCTCCTAACATTATTCTGCCGGCCTCAGCGTATTCTCTTTCTTCTGGGCTTTCAGATTCACCGTCTTCTTCAGTAGGAATCTTTTCGTCAGTTTCAACATATTCATAATTGAATTCAGCTAAGTCCCAAGCATCTGGGTAGACACCACCAGTTGTTGTGTTTCTAATCATATATCCAGCATCTGAATAATGATGTACTAAATCTCTTTCATATTCTACTACAATTGGCATATTTTTAATACTCCTTCACTACATGTTCAATCCAGTTATCAAAAGTAATTGTTTCCATAAGTAAACCTTCTTGGAACATTCTATTCTTTACACTCATAACAATCTGGGCTTTTACTTGTTTATCTATTGTTTCAAAATATTCTTTAAAAGTCACATAATATTCTTTGAATCTTCTTTCTGTTGCTTTTCTATATCCTAAATTTTCCTGATTAATCCACTCATCTTTATTCATAGTGAAGTAAGCATCATAAATCATAAATGTTACATAGAATTGAGCATCAGAAATTCTTCCTCTCTTAATAAATTCTTGTACTAATGCAGTATTTGAATCAAGCATATTATTATATGTTTTTAAAATATATTTTGGATCATGTCTACAAACACTGTCATCTCTCCATTTCCATAAATAGAAAGGTAATGGAGAATATTTAGCATTAGTTGTCATCTTTTGTGCAAGACAATTGAAATAGCTATCTTCATGAATAGTTAACTTAGGATTAAATCTGATTTTATTATCTAATAAGTATTTTCTTCTATATACTTTACCATGAACAAATGTACTGTCCATCTCTCTAGTAATGTATACAACTTCTTCCTTGTTTTCTGGGTTTCTTGTTTCCTCTAAAAATGCTGATACCAAAGCATCAAATCCACCAGGCATATTCATTTCCCTAAAAATAACATATAAACCACAGGCATGATAGAACATATCATCTGCATCACAAAACATTACATAATCTGCTGTTGCATAATCTAAACAAGCATTTCTTGTTGCTGATACACCCTGATGTTCTGCTAAGTAATAATCTATCTTATAAGGATAGGAATTTAAAAATTCATTAGATAAATAAACATCACTACCATCATTAACAATGATTACCCCAACATCTTTTAAATCTACACTTTGTTGAATCATAATACTGTCTAATAATGGTTTTACTACTTCATCTGTTTCTTTGTATTGTGGAATTAAAATTTGTAATTTCATTCTTGTGTTCTCCTCTTAAAATATACTATACAATATTTTATACTCCTACAAACCTGGATGAATAAGCTACCCAATTTGTTGAAGTTATATAAGAAGAATAAAGAGAAGCAGGTACATAAATACTTCCATATACTCCCCCAGTTGAAGTAGTGTAGTTGCTTATTGGGGTTGAGTTAAATGCATTTGTTCCAGCTAATGAACATAGACTACTTCCCATTAAATATAAAGAAAGTAGGTTGTAACAATTTCTAAATGCAAAACTACCAATATATGTACAAACCGGAAAATTGGCTGAAGTTAATTTAGAACAATATTGAAAGGCAGAACTACCAATGCCAGTACAGACTGGAAAACTTACTGTAGTTAATGCAGTACAACTTGCAAATGCATAATTACTAATAGTTTGACAATTAGGAAGACTTAATTGTAAATATACTACTACTTGAAAAGGCATCAACTCCAATAGTTATACAAGAAGGAAAATTAAAATCAACTACTCCATAGCCGCCCACATTATAACCAATATTACGAAAGCCTAAAGTATTAATTTCAGAAACATTTGTAAATGTCCAAGAGCCATTTTTAAACTGACGATTTAAGAATGTAGCTGATGCAATAGTAGAGAATGAATCACACCACTCCTGTGTTACTGAACAAGTCCATCCAGTAGATGGAACAGACATAGTATTAGATAAATTTATACAATCATATTGTCCTTTAAAAATGCCTAAATTTGCTCTATCAATATCAGTCATAACATCTATAGCATTAATAGCAGTAGGAAAAGCATCTGCAACTATAGGTGAATTACTTCCAGTTTTACTTCTTATGGTTGACGCAATATCAGTAAAAAGATCTGTTACTGTACTATGTGATAATGCCATATTTTAGTACTCCTCTCCTAAAATTGTATTTGCATAATTAGGTGCTAAAACAGTAGAAATATTCATTTCATAATCTGTTCCTGAAATTAAACTATATGTTATTGTCATTACATCAACATCTGCCATTGTTGCTATTTTATTTGTTGATGCATTATAAGCAGTATTTGTTACTAGATTAGCGACACCACTACTTAATACAGATGTACCATTTACCTGAACATCTGTAACTCCACCTACTGGTGTTTGCCAAGTACCATTATTGGCTAAGAATTGTGTTGTACTTGTACCAAAGGTAATAGAAGAATTAGTTAATTTACTTGCACTTTCATCATTAATAACTAATCTATCTCCACTAGCAATAGCAGCATTAGTAGTAATATCACCAGCATTAGTAATATTACCATGGGTATGACTTGTAGGAGTCATACTTGTTATTGCACTACCTACTCCTGTAATATGTCCTGTTGCATTTACTGTAAATGGGTAAAGAGCTTGTGTTGTTTGAGCAGTTACTCCTGAATCATCATGATAAATATAATTATCAGTAACGGTAATTGGAGAATGCCCCAGGTATTTAAGGTCAGTCCCATAGTAAGTCCATTCACCTGTTGAGCTGGAACTTGTTCTTGTCCAATGTCTTCCCTCAACAGAATAATAGCCATCTAAGGCCACACTTCGAGTAAAGGCTAAAGAATGTAATCCATAAGATTCAGAGCCATAATCTACTAATCTATAAACTGCATTATTCCAATCTTCAGAATCTAAAAGTACAAGAAAAATTGGCCTATTATTAGTTATGGCCTCAGTAACTTCTGATATATTTACTGTTGGTCCATCCTCATCATTATAATTCCAGGTGATTATATAAGGAGTTGCACTTGTAACTGCATTAGTAATTGCAGCCTGAGTCATTGTATTATTAGTAGAAGTACCAGTAGAAGTTAATAATCCAGACTTAGTTACAAAATCACTTCTACCGCTATCTAATAAATTATATACATCACCATTTGGTACTGTTATTTTATTTATATTATGTGTTGCCATCTATATCACCTCTATATAGCTCCTTACCTTTATGACCCAGTGCTACCGGTAAAGGTCTGTGCAGCAGCTGTTGCACTAGTGATTCCTGTTAATACTGTAATCGTAGTTGATGATGTACCCGGTAATGTAACCGAAGTAGGTGTATTAGCAGTGAAACTATCACTGCCTTGAGTAAAACTACCAGCAGACCAACCAATGTTTAAATTACTGTTTGCATCATCTGCTGTAAAAGTTAAAGATGGTGCGGTAAAACTATCACTACCCTGAGTGAATCTTGCAGCACTTCCGCTTGTTACACTTCCCCTAGAAGTAACTCTATAAGTTGTATTAGTAGTAGGAACGATTGTAACTGTTGATGATGAGTTAACCCCACCGGTTATATACCCATCAGGATTATTACTATCATAAGGGGTATACCCCAAAGCAGAAGTAATAGTAGTCCCCGTAATATTATGAACATGGTCTGACCTTGACCAAGTTGTTGCACTACCACCTGATGAAGTTGTGCCAACTGCAGTTGCAGTAGTACCAGCAGAAGGGACCGTTGGAATAGTTACAGCACTGCCATATTCTGAAATGTGTCCCTGGGCATCTATTTTAATTGGGTAGACAGCCTGAGTAGTCTGTGGGGTTACTTCATTAGTGTGTCCAACTGTAATAGAACCAGCAGAAGTAATTGGACCGCCAGAAACAGTTAAACCACCACCATCTGTAATGTCTACACTTGTAACAGTTCCACCACCAAGACCACTCAAGACATCAGATAAAGTTTTTGCAGAAACTAATTTATTGTCTGTGTTAGTTCCTGTAATAATATCTGCAGCTGTTAAAGCCCTTGTTGTGTCTAATGATAATGAACCTGAAGTAGTAACAGGACCACCAGTTAAACCAGTGCCTGCACTAACAGAAGTTACAGTACCAGTGTTTGTAGTATATCCACTAATGTTATCTTTAATTTGATATTCTACACCATTAAGATCTATTTTTTCAATAATATTAGTATCTGGCATTTCTAACTTCCTTTCTTAATATCTATATATAAATTTAGCCTATAATCATACAAATCAATCTATTTCTATTGATTTTTCTCTAATATTGTTTCTAATTTACTAACACTACTCTTTAAATTTTTAAATTCAGTAATGATATTATTTAATTTAGAATTTAATACTTTATTCTTTTCAAGTTCTTCTTCATATAATTTTTTATAATCAGTTACAGATAAATCTTCCCCTGCCATTACTGCTACCCAAAATTCATTTTCATCAATAACAGCAATTAATGCCCAGTTATAGTTGTCTGCTGTTTGAGATTTGAGAACATTATAGATACCTTTTTTACAAAGTTCATCATATTCTTCTCCTTGTAAAGAAGGTTGTCTTCTAAGTCTACGAGTATCTGATTTGATTTCAACTTGATGTACTGTTGTATCTCTTTTTATTGGTTCAGGATATTTAATTTCCTTTTTAGGAAGATATTCACCATCCATCATAGCAACCCAAAAATTATTACCTTCTATTGTACCAATTAACCCCCAAGTATAATTGTCTGCAACTTTAATATCATAGACATTGTAAATACCTTTTTTACAATATTCAGAGTAAGTTTCTGAATTTAGTGATGGTTTTGTTCTTAAATTTCTTGTATCTGATTTAATATTAACCTGATTAACTTTTTCATTACGTTCAACAGGTGTTGGAAATGTTATCATCTTTAACTCCTTTGTCCATGCAGTAGAAATAAAATTATAATTAAACTCTTTACTCCAATATAAATAAGGTTTTGGATCAATACTGTTGGCTAACATAGTGTCCCAAGTATATGGAGTTTTTTGAGAAACTTCTTTAGTAAGATAGATATGTAAATGTGCCCCATGGCTATTTCCTGTATTTCCACGAGTTGCATTACCCATTTGTTTCCCAAGAGTAACTTTATCTCCAACTTTTACTGTTGGAAAGGCATCAAGATGAATATAACCTGTCCACCTTTTTGTATTAGTATCATCATAGTAATGTTCAACAACAATATAGTTACCAACTTCAGAACCATATCCTCTTTGAACAACTACACCATCCTGCCACCGTAAAACGGGACAGTTAATCCACTTCCGCTCACTCCAACCAATGTCAAGTCCTTTATGAGTAGGCCAAGTGAATACTTTAGTTATACCTGCAGCATCAGTCAGAGGTATAACTCCAATGTTCTTTCCATAAAACATTGTATTCTCCTTTATTAATTTTCTTTCACATAATTAGCAGTTGTACTAAATACTGTGTCCCAATCAGTAGATGGTTGTTCCACCCATTGACCACTAATTTTTTTATATACTTTTGAATAAGCCACCCAAGAACCATTAGTTTTTATATAAATATTAATAGAACTTGTGCCAGCTTGAATTACAATAGTATGTGCTGCACTAATATTAGATAATCTGTAAGTATAACTTACTACAGGATTACCTTGTTTATCTTCACCCTCTAATTTTTCTAAGCTACTAGTAACACTAGTACCATTATCTGTTGCAGTTACAACAGAAGAAATATCATTTGGAACAATATTTAATTTATAATTATCTCCAGGTAAAAATACCTGTTGACCATCTGGGAATAATCTACACCCAGATCCTGAAGAAGTAATGAAATAATATTGTACATCACCAAAAACAAATATTAAACTGTGTTTTTGACCAATATTAGTTAAAGTATAAGTATAATCACTACTACCTGAAGTAGGTTCAATACTTAAAACTTTCCATTGTAAATTATCATTTCCACTAGCACCACTATCATCTTTACCATATTTAATATCAATATAATGATTACCTGCTGGTACAGTATAAGTGATGGTTTGTGGAGATGCACTGTTAGAACACATAGCTAATTGATAATTACTTGTACTGTCACTAGGTGAACTACTACTACTGCTTGCAGTGAGTCCATCTGTTGCCACAGTCGTATCTAACTTGCCAAACAAACCATAGTCATAATTAGCTTCTGCATAATTTATATATTCAATGGTTACTAAACATTCTGTAGTAACAGTTAGATTTAATCTTGCTACAGAAGCCGACTTATTAACACCTGTATTTGTAGATACATAATAACCGGTTGATTCATTTAATTCAAAACCATAAGCAGCTCCTGATACCTTTTCAGTAACAGTATAACTTGCACCCGGTCCACCGCCTAATTGGCTTGATATATCTACCCCATTATCCAATGCCAAAGTTAACTTTGGTTCTGTAGGTGAAATGGTTATTGTTTGAGTTGTTCCTGCTTCAATTCTTTCAGTTCCATTAGCAGGAGAAGTAGAAGCATTAATACTAGAAATAGTCAAAGAGTAATAAGTTTTAGTTGGATCTTCCTCTGGTGGGATATATGGAGTTTCGGCCCCAATGGTAACTTCTAAAACTGTATTATTTACAACAGTAAAGGTATATGTATAATGATCTACACCTGTACCTGTTGAGTAAGTTACTTCAAAAGAAATACCTAATACCAAGCCACCATAATATCCAACATAATGCCTTAAAGTAATATTACTTAAATCACTTCTTGTTGGCATATTAGTTGGAGTAAGAGTAATCATACTATTACTTGTTGATGGAAAATCTACTTCTTCACTTATAGCTGTACTTCCTTGATAAAGAACACATTGTGAAACATAAGTAGAACTTATAGTACTACTTTCTCTATGACCATATGCCCTAACTTCAACATTTTCTATGGTGGCATTACTAGGAATATCACTAAAATCAAATGAATATGCAGCATAACCAGTTGAACTTTGTGATGCATACATATTATTTGAACTAGAGTATGGGTCCTCTGCTGTATGACCAACTGCATATTGAGCATAGCTACTACCACTCTGTATACCGCTGGTTGTAACATTATTTGCTGTTAAAGTTACAGTATTTCTTGTACCATGAGCAACCAAGTCACCAGAAACATCTACTCCATCTTGAGTAACTAAAACTTCATCACTTTTATTTGTTGGAGTAATGGTTAAAGTAAACTCTTCATCTTTATAAGTATTTGTTGTTCCTGAAGGAGAAATTGTACCATCACCAGAAACCAATACTGATGTAACAGTTCTTGGATCTGGCATAGTATAGTTTACTTCAATCTCTGCACCATAAATATAGTAATATGCTGCAGTATTTCTTGAACCTCTTCTACAGTTAATTCTAATACCAAAGTTAGAACCATAACTTACTAAGTCTTCCCAAGAGGCGCTACAAGTAAAGGTATAAGTAGTAACCGTAGTACTTAAAGAATCAGCACTACCTACAGAAGTAGATGTACCATTATATAGGTACATATTTTGAGAGTAACCACCACTGTAGTTACCTTTTAATTTAATAGTAAAGGAACTTACATTAGCATTAGCAGGAACATCACTAAAGTTAAATCCTCTTAAATAAATATAATAAGAAGTTGTTGAAGTTCTAGAGTTATAAATTTGAGCATAATTAGTACTATCAGTATCATCATACATATTACTTGCATTTGTTACTTGTAAGTAAGTTGTACTTGTAGAATAATATGTACTAGGAGTTAATCTTATTGTTGGCATTATTTATTACCTCTAGCTTTGTAAATATATATCTCCATCATTACCCAAAGAGCTTGATGGTGTACTTGAACCAGTATAATACTTATTTACAATCAAAGTTCCTTCAACTTCTCTACCATTTACATAAGCTGTTTCACCGTTAAGAATATCTGCAGCAGTAGCTGTAGCATCACTTGTAAATGTACCTGTTACATTAAAAATACTAACCCCAGCTTTAATATTACTGGCTACCAAATCAGCATCACCTGCTATAGTTTGTGTTCCAGTTAAATATGTTCCTGAAGCAATTGTTTGATTTGTTGTCCCTGGAGTATAAGTTTGTGCAGACTTTGTTGTAACATTTGCTGTTAACGCAACGGTTGCTGTACTTGATGTTGCACTAGATATATAGCCAGCACTAACAGTTGGAGTTGTAGAAACTCCTGTTTTAGTTAAAGTTAAAGTATTAGTTCCTGTTGTAACCGTTGCACTAGAACTTGATATACTAGTTGGACCAGTTGCACTACCAGAAGAAACACTTTTGGTAGTTTGTTTCGTATAATAACCTGTAGGGATTGTAACTGTCGCACCATTAACTGTAGTTGTTGGATTTATTGGAATGGAAGCTGTTAATGAAACATTTGAGTTTGTTGCTGTACCTGAACTTATATAACCAGCAGAAACTACAGGCGTTACAGAAACAGATTTTGTTAAAGTTAATGTATTTGTACCTGTTGATACAGAAGCAGTTGTCCCACTTATTGATGATGGAGCTGTAGCTGAGCCAGAAGAAATTGATTTAGTTTCTTGACTTTCATAATAACCTGAAGGTACAGTTACTGTTGCACCTGAAGCAGTAAGATCTGTATCATCTCTTCTGGTAATTCCACTACCAACATATGTAGAACTAATTGCTCCTACTGTTACAGTACCCAATCCTGTATAACCCGAATCATAGGTTACTTCTTGTTCACTTTCAGTCGGACTAACTGATTTATCCTGATTATTTATTGTTGAGCCAGTTGGTACTTGAACATTTACAGATGCATAGTTTGTAACATTTTGTGTACCATTACTAGTTATAGATAAGGTTCCACTAACCAACTCGCTAGCACTAACTGTAACTGAAGTACCAGGATATCTACCAGTACCAATAAAACCTGATGTGGTATCTGCATAAGAACTAACAGTGATGCTATTATTGGTTACATCACCTTTCCTTGCTACAGGAGACACACCACCTGAACTTATCGATTTACTGGCCTGATTTTCATAGTAACCAGAGGGTACAGTTATAGTATCACCACTGACTGTTAAATCAGTGTCATCTCTTCTATCAATACCAGAACCTACATAAGTACTTGAAATTGCATTAACTGTTACAGTGCCTAATCCGGTATAGCCAGAATCATAAGTAACTTGTTGTTGAGACTCCGTTGGACTAACTGTTTTATTTTGGTTATTTATAGTAGAACCTGAAGAAACATCTACATCAACATCTGCATATTCAGTAACATCATAAGTACCATTTTCAGTTACTTCTAATGTGCCAGTAGGAATTATATATTGAGCTGGTATTGCATTTACTGTAACCAACCCTAAACCTGTATACCCAGAATCGGCAACTATATTTTGTCTAGATTCTGTAGGAGTTACTGTTTTATTTTGATTATTTACAGAAGATGGTACATTAACTGTAACCTTGGTTAAGTATTTACCTGAAGTAGGAGTTACTTCACCATTACTGCTTGTTGTTTTTTCTTCTGTTTGAATTGCAGTAACTGTTACAGTATCTAAGCCATCATACCCACTATCTGCTGATACCTGCTGAGAAGATGTAGTTGGATTTACAGTCTTATTTTGTAAATTAATTACTCCTGAAACATTTAAAGCATCAATTGCTGCAGACATCTCGGATGGTTTATATAAAGTTGATTCACCATTTTTCCTTCTTATAGACGCAGCAATATTAGAATAATTAATTGGATCTGTTATAACAATATGTTCATCTAAAATATCTGGCATTAGTAACTCACCACATCTCCATCTACAATTTCTGTTGTAATAAACAAGGTTCTATTAGTTGCATTGGCTGTAACTAAAGTATTAGCAATTGTAGGTTTATTCTTAATATAATCATCTTGTGTATTGTCTGTTTGAGCCCAATCTGATTGAACATTCTTTTGGGCTCCAGCTTCAATATTAGTTAATTTAGTTTTGTCTGCTGCAGTCATCACGCCAGGGGCACTTGTAGTTGCAGCAGGAATGTTTGCAGCCCCGGCATTTGATACTAGTGTACCATCTGCTGATACACTAGTTATCGTACCTTCATTGGTAGTATAACCACTGATGGTATCTTTTATATTATATGTATTACCATTTGGCAATTTTACTTTTGATACATCTGGCATAAATTTACCTCCATTTCTTTGTATATTTCACCTCTTTAGGTAAGAATTGTTCTAAAGGCATGTTTATACCTCCGTTGGAACACTCAGTGTTATGCTTGCATTTCCGTTTGTTGTTCGGGTAATAGCACCAGGTTGATCAGATTCACCCGCCACATATGAACAGTTGACAGCGTTAGAGAAATTCATCCGGTTTTGGAAAAATATCATTATTTCTGGCGTGTCAGGGTCACTAACCCATACAAACGGAAGCACCATTTGATATTCTGAATTAGCTTCAACGATAATAGGTTCAATTGTTGTATCCTTTACGATTAGGGCACTATTTCTTAGTTGAGGGACAACCATAAACATAATTGGTGATGACGTGTTATTAACTATGGTGATATTGCAGATATCAAAAGGTATACTTACACCTCCGCCACCTGAAATATCTTCAATCTTCCCAGGCATTTCATCTACAGTATAAGTAGTTTGCTCATTTAATTTCTCTCTAATAGCTGTACCAATAGCAGTAAGTTGACTTTGGTTTACTATATATTTTGTATCTTCTGGCATCTTTCTACTATCTCCAATTTATCTTTAGAATTCATTACTTCCGGCATTAACTGCAGCCCCACCACCCCAAGTAACATCTAAGGCTGTGTTATTCTTAAGGACATTGACCTTATCATTTGTACCAACCGTAATTCCAGTTCCTACTGAAGCAGTTGGTAAAGCCGTTACAGCACTAGCACTAGAACCAATTGTAACTCCCGTTACAACAGCATCACCTGTACCTGTTGTTGAAGTAGCTCCTGTTGCTACAGTTATGGCTGTTCCTAAAGTAGTATTAGTAGCTGTTAATGAGTTACCTAAAGTAGGAGCAACACTATTTGCTCCACTAATAATTAATGTCTCAGAATCATCTCCACTACCCATAGTAAATGTCCAAGTTGAGGCTGAGCCAGCACTTGTTACGTTTGGGATAGTTACTGAAGTATTTCCAGTAACGTTTGGGACAGTTGTAGTCACTAAATTTTTATTTGTTTCAGCACTTACAGATTTAACAAATGTATCGGTAGAAGGAGTTCCAAAAGTAACACTTCCACTGGATAAAGCAAATGTAGTAGATTCACCCAATACCATATCGGTTTGCTTATTCATTACTACGTTAGTAACAACGTTGGATAAATCTACCTGAGTATCACCAATTTTTTCCCAAGTCTTACTTCCAACTTCTCCTACTGGGACGTATTCATCGTATACGTCCAGTGGACCTTCAGAAGTAGAAGTTGACGATTTAACTAGGTAGAAAGCACCAGGTTCAGCATTGTTGGCAGCCATAGAACCTGTAGCAGTTCCACCAGAATAATGTACTACTACACCTGCTGGGATTTTGGTTACATCTGGAGTACCGGTTCCATCCCAAGCAACTACAAATTTTACACCAGCAGAAATCATTTCTCTGGCAGTTGAGTCTTTTATGTTATATATACCACCGGACGGTAATTGAACTTTACTAATATCAGGCATAACTTAATCCCTTCCTTAATTCCTTGTAAAAACTAATTTTTCATCAACTATAGTGTCGATTAAATTTAATTTATTATTCCAAAATGCTCTTTCTTGTGGTGTTATAGTAATAAACTCTAAATCACCTAAATAAGCATTTCCTGTTCCAACCTTTATACCTGGAACGTCTATTGTTTTTGTTTGGCCAGCTTCTTCATAAGTAGCCACTGCATAATCATCATAGACGATGATTTCACCTTTCATCGGAATAAAGGTACCCTCAACCAAAGCCCAGTTAGCTTTAGTATCATGTTTTTGTTTTATTCTAACATTTACGGTGTCCACTTATTCACTCTCCTTACATATTTATAACACTTGTACCGCAATCTAATAATAATACTTCTTTAATAGATATGACATTCTGATTTGAAATAGTAATACCATTTCCAGCTGAATAAGTTGTATCTGTTGAAGAAATAGTATATGTTGGAGCTACTAACTCTCTGGCAGTAAACTTTCCGGTACCTGAATTAATATAAAATACATTATTTATTATATCGTATAAACCTACTTCATTATCAGAGATCCTTTGTACTGGTACATAGTCTCCAATTAATACTCCGTCCTTTTTAGCTGTGAATCTATAAATTGAACCACTCATTTGACCAGCTATTCCATTGGAATCGGTGTAAGCTAATAATGGATAGTTAGTAGTAGGTAATAATCCTGAATTACTTCTAGAATCAGAATAAACACTAACCCCTTCAGGTATATAGTTATAATCAGAAGTATTATTTGTGTTATCTATTGAAATGGTAACCTTTGTTTTTGTAGCAGCAGCAATATTAGTAGTACTGCCGTCTCCATTAGAATAAAATAAATTACCATTTTTTAAATCAAAGCAGACTGCTCCACCATTACTTCATCCAGAAGATGTAGCAGTTGTCTGAGAAGCTGAGGTTCTAATTGTAGTTGATAATTCATAATTACTATTAGGATCATATTGTACCCCTGTAATTATATATTGAGTGCCATCACCTTGGATATAAGATATTTCTCTATAAATATTAGGGATTTCAGATGAAGTTGAGTCAGCAGTAATAGTAATATTATCTCCAGCTTCATACATTGGAATAGCTGAAATAACTTCTCCAGTAATATCAATATAATTACCAGCTTCATAGCTTCCAGACCTTCCAGGTTCGCCTCTTTCACCCTTTTCGCCTTGAGGACCCTGTGGGCCTTCAGGTCCTTGTGGTCCTTCTGGGCCTTGCGGACCAGTTAAATCTTCAAGTTGCTGTGGAGTAAAGTCTTCGTAAGTAAAGGCATCACCTTTAGGTCCCTGTGGACCGGTTTCGCCCTTAGGCCCTTGAGGACCAGTTAAATCTTCTAACTGCTGTGGAGTAAAATCTTCATAAGTAAATGGGTCGCCCTTAGGTCCTTGTGGACCGGTTTCGCCCTGAATACCTTGAATGCCCTGTGGTCCTTGAATACCCTGAATACCTTGGTCTCCGTAAATAGCTAATAACAGAACTAAAGTTTTAGTTGTTGAATTAGTATAAGAAATAACTTCCTTAGCCCAAAGATATTTATCAGTATTACTTAGAGTTGGTATTGTTGTACTGGTAATCTCAGCTGCTGGTGGAGCTACCTGAGTTTCAGATACTGCATAATAATAATTTATATCTTGAATTCCATTACCTGTAGGGCCAGTTTCACCTTGAATACCCTGTATACCTTGTGGACCTTGTATACCTTGTGGACCTTGAGGACCTCTAAGTGATTCTAACTGTTCTGGTGTAAAGTCTGAATAAGTAAATGGGTCACCTTTTTCACCTTGTATACCTTGAGGACCTCTAAGAGATTCTAATTGCTCAGGTGTAAAATCATCATAAGTAAAAGGTTCACCTTGCGGTCCTTGCGGTCCTGTTTCTCCGGTATCGCCTTTATCTCCCTTAGGACCTTGTGGTCCTCTCAAGCCTTCTAATTGCTCAGGTGTAAAATCTGAATAAGTGAACGGATCACCTTTGTCTCCCTTAGGACCTTGTGGACCAGTTTCACCAGTATCTCCCTTAGGGCCTGTATCACCAGTATCTCCCTTAGGGCCCTGAGGTCCTACTGGACCAGTTTCTCCTTGGATACCCTGAGGTCCTTGCGGGCCTACAGGTCCAGTTTCACCTTGGATACCCTGCGGTCCTCTTAGACCTTCTAGTTGTTCAGGAGTAAAATCCTCATAGGTGAATGGATCTCCTTTGTCACCCTTTTCACCTTGAATACCTTGTTCACCTTGAATTCCCTGCTCGCCTTGTGGGCCTCTAATACTTAAAGGAGAAATCCATTGAGTACCATCATCAAAATTAATAACTAAATGATATTCGTCATCTAATGATACATCAGATATCCCGGTACCATTTCAAATTTCGTAATTATTACCTTCATAAGGATTATTAATGTCAGTAATATTTAAAATATAACCAAGTTTACCTTCACTAGATTCTATCTGGGTAACTTTTATAATGGGAGAAAATCCATCAATTCCACGATCTCCAACAGTCAAAAGCCCACCGGTACCTAAGTTATCACTAACTAAGTCACCCGTGGTTATTAATTCATCCCTTATTAAAAATCCAGATAATTCTGATTTATTTATTCTATTAGATATTGCCATTTACGCCATCCTCATGAATATAGTCGTTAACTACACCTTCTTCTCCTTCGCACTCACCTATTAATTGGATTGTGCCAGAAATAAAGGTGTCAATATACCATAAATCTTCTGAGTCTTCCTGTTCAGAAATTGGCTTAGGAGTTTTTAACTTTACATCATAATTATATATTCCTAGAGGAATATCCTTAGTATCCTTTGGGTCTAAAATTAAACCTAAAGTAGAAGTTGGAATATCCTTTGTTAATAAAAGTTTATATTTTACCTGGCCAGGAAAAAATCTACTCATAGCAAATTTAACTTCACAATTTTCTAAATCAGTAGAACCTGGCTCTATTATTTCTTTTCCGCTAGGAATTGGAGTAGGCCTATCAGATGGCCCTGCACCTGATACAGACTTTCTTTTTATAATAGCAACCTTTAAATTTAAAGAGTCTCCTCTGGTCATAACTATGTTATTATTTTTTACAGTTACCATTGTACCCTCCTTTAATTAATCGATAATTAAAAATTTAGTTTTAGGTATTAATGTATAAACCTGACTAGGTTCTGAACCACCTTGAATTTCTAATTTAAGAGTATAATAATAAGTACCTGGAATTAATAATTCAGTATCATCTGGAGATAATAAGATGGTTACTTCATAATCTTCGCTAGATTCTTCTAGGACATACTCTTTAATAATAATAGAATCTTCAAAATGAGAATTTGGATACATTAATCCAAAATATAGAGTTCCTCCATTTAAACTCAATTGTTCTAAGATATGACTATCTAAATATTTATTCAAATCAAAAGTATTAGAAAAGTTATCTCCCCTAACCATTGAAATTACATTATTTTTTCAAACAATATAGTTAGCCATTTATTCACCCTTACTAATAGGTAATTCCATTACCTGTTCATATAATTTTGTCATAAAGCTATTACCGCCTAGATTGTGATATGATTCATATTGAGAAGATACCGTTTCCTTCTGTTCTAAAGTAGCAAAGCCATTTTTAATGTACTTTTCACATGCATTTAATAATGATTGTCTTTGCATTGCGCACAATGCCGTTTTAATTAGGTCATCGCTTTCTTTAGTATATTCAGATGATTCTTTAATATCTTCAGATATAGTATTTAATGAGTCATCTATCTTATTTAGTTTTACAGTATGTTCCTCTAACACAACCTCATGCTTGGTTAATATTTCTTTGTGCTCCTTGAGATCATTTCCGATCTTTTTTTCTTTTTCTTCTCTAGGCTTCCTTAGTTCTTTTATCATTTTATAAAATGAATAGAAAGCAGCAATTACCCCTAAAAAGATTAAAATATCTCCTATTGTTATCTGTTTAAAATCCATAATTAATACCTCTCTTTATGGATGTAGGATTTTTATTATTTGATTTCTACATCCTCTGAATCCAGAGCCACAGCCTCTGGGTTGATGCCTTGGATGATCTTTTCCAATTGACCAATGTGAACGTATTCATCATCAATGATACTTTTTAAGGTATCAATTAATTCGAAATTATCCTTAGGAGTAGTTACTAAAATACCATTTATATTATCTACCTGTTCCCATTTATTTTTAATTAAATCAGTAACAAATGATGTAATATTTAATTCTACTAACTTCTCTTCAGGGATTTCTTCAACCTGATTGTCATCTTCTTTTAATATAAGTTTAGTCTTCATTACTATACATATCCTCATCACTTATCCCAAGTGATTCAAGAATCCACTCAGGTTCAAACCATAATAAATCATTAAGTTCAGTTTCATCTAAACCCTCAGGGTAAACTTCTTCTAATAATGAATCAAGTTCATCTAACTTATTTGCATCTTTAATTAATGACCATGTCTGAATAGCACCTGACCAAGGTTGATAATCAGATAAAGGTTTAATTAATTTAAAATCTTCTTCCAAAACGTCATTAGTATCTGCTGATTCATCTACTGATTCAAAAAACTTATCAATAAAATAATCAGTAGCTTCCTTAAAATCATTTTTAGTTACTGGGACTTCTTTCTCAACTTCATAATTATAAGCTACATCTGACAGAGAATTATAAACATCATTTTTTAAGTTATGATTATTTACGTCTTCATCTAAAGATTCCCATAGATCAGATTCATCTTCGATTAATCTTTCAGATGCTTCAGAGATAGCTCTTTCAAAATCTTCATAGTTAGCATCAGTATATCTAGCATATTTTTTGCAGACTGGTAACATAGCATGATATAAATCATGGACTAAATCAAAATATTCGCCGTCATCTAAATCTTCTCTAAGGATTAAGCTTTCCTGAATAACTTTTAATTCAACTTCTTCTGGAGTATCTACTCCCTTTGGTTCATTGATTTCTTCAACAGCGTCTTCTGCTTTTTTAAGAATTTTATTATCTTCTTTCTTAGAATCATCAGCTATTTTTGTTGCGTCAGGTAAAAGATCTTCACCATCTTCTAGAGGTAATACCATTTCCTCTGATATATTATTAGCCATATTAAGCCTCCTTATATTCCTATTGATTATATATTAATTTAGCTACAAGATATTATACAAAAGCAATAAAAATAGTAAACTTATGTTTACTATTTTTAAAAAGAGAGGAAATTTTTATGTTTAAACCCTATTAATGGTTTAATACTCGTGTTGTAATATAAATATATAAATAAACTAGTAATAATAAATCAGTAAAAGATAATATAATACAAGCCATAATTTTATTTTTAATTTCTTTTATCATAAGTTCTACCTCTTTTATTTACATTATTATTATATACTAAAAATAAAAGAACTGTAAACTACAGTTCTTTAAATTTATTAATTTTGTGGTTTATAATGAGATTTATAAATTTTTTCCCACTGAATTCCTTTATCTTTCCTAAAAGTATATAATCTTTCAGCTCCATCGATTAAAGCTTCTCAGTCTGAAGGGAAAATCAATCGGCCAGTACTCCAATAATTACCATCTTCATCACCTAAATTATCAATGTTATTTAATTCATCTTCATTTAAGATGCCCATATCTAATAAGAAAGTTTTTACTACTGTATTTGTAAATTCTGGGAATTCTCTTGAGAATCTATCAAATGATACAGCATAAAATCCTTCAGGGCCAAAGTCTTCAAGATCTGATTTAATTGTTTCGGTCTCTATTTCTAATTCTTCTGGGTTTTTTGATTTAGCTTCTGTTATAATTTCTTCATTCGTATCTTTACCATCTAGAATATTAGAAACATAGTCTTTAGCCCTAGATACTAAGCTATCAATTAATTCACTATAACCAGGATCATCTTCATCATAATAAGATAGGTATTCATATAAATCTGGGTCTTCATACCATCCAGTATAAATTATTCCCACTTCAGGATCTGTCCAGGTATCTGGATCCTCAAATAAATTATATCTTACTACTTCATTGAATGATTTTCCTTCTTCTTCAGCCTGTTCTGAAACAGGTGTATTTAGTTCAGGATTTAAATATCAGTCCATGTAATTTTTTACATAAGGCCAGGCTTGATTAATAATATCAATGTCCATTATTAATCCTCCAAAGCTCTATGTAATTCTAAAACTGCAGCCTCGATATAACTTCTTAATAAATCCTTATTAATTTCAATACCCTTTTCTTTTAAAGCAGATAAAACCATATTCATGGCATATTCAAGTTTTTCAGCACCCTGAGCCTTTTCAAATAATTGCTCAGCAGCCTTAACTGCAATTTTAACTACTGATTTAATAAACTCAAGCTGTTCCTGATCTACCTTTGAATGGATATAAGGGATAACTTTAGTAGAAATTAAAGTAATTACTACTCCGGCTAATACTTCGATGATAGCTGTAATAATTGGGGTAACATCAATTCCATTAATAATCATAATATTTAATTCTCCTTAATTTATACGGTAAGCAAAATAGCCATTACCTAATTCATTTTCCTCACCATCGTAATAAGCGATGAAATGAGCAACTCCATCAGTATCAACGGCAGCTCTTGCTACTTCATCTTCATCTAAGGCTTCTCTACTATCGATAAAATCGGATAAGTCTCCAAAGATATCTCTAATATAATCTAATTTAGATTCCTTTGTATCTAAGCTTCTAAGATATTCTAACTGTTCTGGATCATTTTCTTGTGTTTCGAAATATTCAATTTCATCATCGATGAAAGAATCAATGACATCATCCTTAATATAATTATCTAAAATTTCTTTCTGGAAATTAGGAGTAAAGGCCTCTAAACCTAAATCATCTAAGGTCATCTTTACCTCATCCATAGCCCTGTCATAGCCTTCCTCTTCGGTGAGAACTAAATATTCACCTTCTGGTGTATCAAAATCAAATCTATCTAATTCATCTACTTCTTCTGGATCAATATTTAAATATTCAGCTAAAGCTAACTTTCTTTCATCATCAGTGAAATCTTCAGTTAGATCTTCATTCTGGCTACGTCTGTTAGCAAGGATATCAACCAATTCATCTAATGATTTTTCTTCCTGTAAACTTTCTGGTACCTTTCTACCGAAAGCAGAATTTGTATAAGCCCCATTATTCATAGTGTTTGTATACTCCTGTTTTGCATCAGCGATCTTTTTAGTTAAATCAGCTATTTCATCATCAAACTCTTTAACCTTCTTAGCATCTTCAGCATCTAAATCATCAAGTCTCATTTCATATTCTTCTAATTCTTTTAGGATATCCATTAAACGTGATTTATATCTATTAATATACCAAGTAATATCAGCTTCTCTGCTAGCTCTTCTTTCTGGAGAAATAAATGAATCTTTATTACTTTGAGAATTCTTTAATTGATATTCTAGCTGTTTAGCATCGTGGATAGCCTTAGTTACTCTATCCTTAGGTTCTCTTAGAGCACGTTCTGCATCTAGATATCTAATTTTAGCTTTAGCATCTTTTCTCCAGTTATCACTAAGATTATACCAGTCTTTGATTTCTTTTTCGGTAGGGTTACGATAGGTTCTATCACCTTTTTGGACAGCTAATAAATAAGCCAACCATGTATTAAAAGTATCGTAATCTGCTGATCCCCATCTGTTGAAATAGTCTATAAACATAGACTTCCACTCATCAGCAGAATGAGTTCCACCATAGCTTGATACCCAAGTTGATTTTCCAGTATCCTCGTCATATTTAATTTCATCTGGGATTAATTTAAGAGCTCTATTTCTTCCAAAAACACCATATGGATCCTTTAATTTATTTAATAAAACTAGAGATTTTCTTCCTGCATCTTGTGCATCAGAAATAATATTACGTTTATCTAAATCAGTATTTCTAGGAGATTCTGGATTTTGTTTTCTAGTATCAAGTAAGTCTTGATCTTTTTTAACCAAATGTTCATTTGATTTATAGATCTTTTTAGCTATACTCAAAAGATGATTGATCTTTGCCTTAAATACATCTACTACTCTAGTACCATCTCTCTTAACATAGGCCTTATCTCTTGGTAAATCAAATCTATAGTTACCATAATTTGGGTCAATATCTACCTTGCCATCTTTTCTGAATTTTACGGCATGATCATTACCATCAGCTCCAGTAATTACTAGAATCAATGATTGAGGGTCATCCTTCCAAACTTCTTTTCCTTCATCAGGGGATATTTCATCATACTGAGCATTCTGAAAATCTATCTTGTCAACTATATTATAAGGATTCATATTCTTTCTCTGTTTGAGATCTAAACCTGAATTCTTATAAGCGTTGGCCAATGCCTTAGGTAAAGCTTCGTTTAATTCCTCAGTATTTAAATCCTCGTTTAAAAACATTTTTAAAACTTCTTTATTCATGTTTTACCTCTTTATATTATATATAAATTTAGCGACGTTCCTTAACTAATTCCCCAGTTTCCTGGTTTATTACATCATTTGCTGTAAACTGGCCAAAATTAAATTCAGGTCCCATAACTTTATCTGAAGTTAAAAAACAATATACTACAGCCTTACCTAGAGCACTTTGGCCTAGTTCTTTAACAGATTTTGGTAAATGTACCTCTTTAATTTTTGTCTGAGAAAAGGCTCCCTTACCAATTTTTTCGAGACCTTCTTCAAATTTAACTTCTTCAAGTCCTGTTCCAAAAAAGGCTAAATCACCGATCTCTTTTATATTACCTGGAATAGTGATACTAGTCATATTTTCCATTTCTCTAAACAAACTATCTGGTATTCTAGTCATATACTTTAGAAAATCAACCTTGGCGAAGTATAATGAGGCAGCTAGCTGTCTTTTTTTAGCTGTACTTTTACATAGATCAAATACTTCGTCATATTTATTTTCTCTAATTTTTTCTCTTAAACCTGGAATTGTTAGTATTTCAGTTTTTACATAATTTTTATCTAATTCCATCTAATTACCTCTTAATCTAAATTATAAGATTCTGTTGCTACTTTACCAGTTAAATGGCTTCTTAAATTTTCAGAAACTCCACCTTTAAATAAATACCAAACAACACCTGGTACTTGAACAAATTCCTGACAATCACTGATGTCTGAGTCAGTCATAACAATAACGTTATCTGGTTTAGTAGCTAAAATGTCAGCCAGAATTGGTGAGCCATAAGTACCTCCCATTCCGTTTGGGATATAAGTATCAAATACCTTATCATTAAAATATTTTATGGCTACCTTTAATTTTCCAGTTCTGATATATTTTTCTAAAGTAGCTAAAGCCTGTCTACCTACTTTAGTTTTATCTTCATCCCAAGAACCAGATCTATCAAAATAAACATTTACTAAAGGTATTTCAGGGCTTTCAAATTTCTTTACGCCCTTCCTGATTAACCCAGTTCCTTCATATCTTTTATTTAATCTAGAGTAGGTTTGTTCAGAAGCTAATTTTATTTGTTTCCTAATAAAATGATTTAATGATCCTTCAAATTGAACAATTGGATCATTTCTAAATTGTTTTAATTCTCTTTCTGAACGGTCTAGTTCTTTTTTGATCTTTTCTCTAGCAACATGTTCATTTGTCTCATTGGTAATTTCTTTAGCAACTTCTTCATCATTTAAAGCGTCTTCTAATTTTTTAACTCTAGCTTCTAATTCATCCTTAGTTTCTAGTACTCCGCCTTCAGCTGCTTCCTTAGCTCTTTCTATTTCTTCCTGAGCTTGGATATCTTCATCACCTTTGTCACCAATACCCTTAGGTGAACCAACTTTTATTTTTATTAACCTATTACCATCATAGACGTATTCATCGCCTGTATCATCATCGATGTATACGTTTAATTCTTCTAACAAATTAGTCTTCAAGTTTCTCAAACTCCTCTCCATTCCATTTATAACGGAAATTAGTATTAAGATCTACATAAATGGCATTTGGATCAGGTGATTCTTTTTCACTCATGTTTGGCATCATGTTAGATCCATCATCTGATTGGTCATCGTCATCATCAGATTGGTCGCTAGAAGAATTTTCTTGACTAGAACTAGATCCACTTGAATCATTGGTTGAATCATCACCTGATTTACTATTATCAGATTGACTACTACTTGAATCACCTTCATCCTCACTTGAATCATCTGAAGATGAATTACTGCTTGAAGAATTCGAATCATTAGAATCAGATTCTTCTTCAGATGGCTGACTACCATTTGTAGAGGACTGGCCTGGTTTTTGAGAATTAGAACCATTACTAGGATTATTATTTGAATCTTGAGATGATTCATCTCCATCATTAGACTCACCCTCAGAAGACTGGTAATTAGAATTACCTAAAGTATTTTCGTCAGAATCAACTGGGATATTATTATCAGGATTATTATTGCTTGGAGAATTACTACCCCCTTGAGATCCAATATTTGAAAGTTCTAATGGAATTGGATTTCCGTCATGATCAACAAATACTCCATTTACAAATCTTCCATGAACTCTTTTTTCTACTAATCTATTTGCCATATATTTTACCATCCTGACTTATAAATGTAGTTGGATTAAAGAAAGCACCATAAACTATCTTTTGTTTATTTTTTCTTTCGTTTAATAGTTTTTCATACATCTCTTCCATAGACAAATCAACCCAATCTGAATGGTGGTCTTCAGTAACTAAACCATGTAAGGTTCTAATAATTTGTTTATCTTTATCAGTATACCCTTGATTAGAAATATCAAAATCTGCTGCCCAGTTAGCTGTTTGCTCGGCATCACCATAGATTTCTTTTTCTAATTCTTTGACTGTCATATCATCAATATTATTTGGATCAATTCCTTTTAATGATGCCAACTTCTTCAAACTTCTATCTGCATGGTTTAAATAAAAGTGTAAAATTTCATGTCTAATGATTACTTCTACTTGATCCATATCAAGGCTTGAGTTAACAACTATCCTTCCAGCCTTTGGTTCCATATAACCTAAAACTGATGGGTCATGAGTAAAATTTAAATGGAAATTACTTAATAATTTACCATAAGTTACATATCCATGTTTACTTAATGATCTTATAAGTACATCTCTACCTAGGCGCTCACGTTCGGTCATTGCCATAAGTTAACACCTACCTTACTACATATTTAGAAAATCGTCTAATTTTTCTTCGGCTGATTTCTCTCTCTTTTTAAATACAGAATTAGCTTTATCATCTATATCTTCATAATCAGATAAGATTGTTTCCATTGTCATCTTTTTCATTGGGTTACAATAATCATTATATAAATACAAGAAATCTTCCTTAGTACCATCTGTAGCCTGTAATAAGTTAGTAAATGATCTTGGACTTAATGGAGTATAATCTCTTCCGAATTTCTGATAACCAAGTCTTTCTTCTTCTTCATTATCAAACTGGAATGATTTATCAGATAAAAGCTTAGTTGCTAGGTTAATCTGTCCGGCAATAATTTCCTGGTCTTCTTCAGTACCATTTTCTGCCTGTTTTGTAAGCTTTGGAATTAAAACATTATTTAATAGATGTTTTTTATCAGCCTTAACTTCAATTCTTCTAAAACGAGAAATTTCGGCAGGGTCTAATTCATCTGTAGTATATTCACCTGAAGCCGGGTTAATAGCAGCAATGGTAAATAACATATTCTTTAATTCTAATTTACCAGATAATCCCTTAATATTTGATTCCTGGTCTGTACCAGTATCAATTAAATGGTCATTAATTAAAGTTAATAATGTTCCTCTAACTGAGCTTCTACCTCTATTATATTCATCTAAAAATAATACTGATCTAGGTTCATTCAATCCTCTTAAAACGTCGGATCTTAATTTAACCGTTGAGTTTCCTTCAGCACTTCTAGCTACTACACCTGTAAGGTCTGTTTCATCCATTGTTGAAGTGTTTTGCATAACTAAGTTGATATTATGAGCTGCAGCTCAGTCTCTTACTGCTGAAGTTTTACCAGTACCAGCACCACCAATAAGTAAAACATTAGTATAGTTATTACCACCAGTTCTTTTCATTCTCTCAGCAACCTTGAGGGCTCTATCTAAAGCCTGTTCAATCTGGCCAGTAGAATTATAACTAGCTACTTCTGGGTTTTCAATTTGTTTTTCAGCAGCGTTAATAGTATCTTCTAGGGTAGCTTCATTAATAGTTGATTCTACCAATTTCTTTGGTCTCTTAACCTTTAATTTCATAATATTCTATTTCCCCAATCTTTCCTTATTTATTATTACCGCATAATACTTCTTTTAAATCATTATAATCATAATTATTATTACAGCTTACACGGTTTAAAGCTCATTCATTTATTTTATCCTCAGTGATTAATTCATCATCAGATAATCCAGCTCACTGCCTATATTCTTTGATACAGGCTTCATTTTTTTGTTTAAAAATATCACTTTCATTATAATCTAATGGTTCTTCTTTTATAGGTTTTAATGATTCACTATATAAATCATCAAGTCTAATATCTAATAATTCACATACTTCATCAGCTAAATCAGTATCGTTATAATCTCTTACGATCTCATCCCAGACATCATCTAATTCATCCTTTGAACAATCTGAATATTTAGTAAGTAGTTTTTCAATTACATCATTAGAAAAATCTTTTAATCCTTCTTTTATACTCATTTCGTTATTTTCTAAATTAACCTTTTTATCTTTCAATTCTTGTAATATGCCTTCATTTCTAATTTCTTTAAAAATCAAGTTCCCTTTTCCATATTCTCCATCATTCATAATGGAATTCTGTCTTAAGATATAAATATCATCTATAAAACTATTTATATCTTCTAAAGAATTACAGCTCTTGGCCCTGTCTCTTCACTCAGTTAAATCAGGTTCTAAATCTACTTCTGGAATATCATCCTTTACTGGTTTCTTTACCCACCCAGTATTTAAAGAATAAATTCCGTTTGAATTAGATGTTGATTCAGAAATATTTTTGGTAATTTTATTAACCTTCATATCCTTCTCCTTATTGCTATTCTTCGTTATTTTCTACCTCATCAGGAATATTATTATCATTATCATCCTCATTCGACTCTACAAACAACTCAACCTCATGCCCTCTTATGGTAGGGTCGAATTTATCATTAAACAAACGCCTATAAGCATTATACACAATTTTTGCTAAATCTTCTTTATCTTTATAAATATCTAAGTTAGCTATAATATGTAAATCAATATCTGATTTGTCAGTATAATTATAATTAGCGTTAGATCCTACTATAATAATATCTGATATATCTAGATCTACGCCATCTTCAGATAAATTATCTTTAAATTTTTCTACAATTAAATTTAATTTTTCTCTAACTTCAGGTCTTAATTCATTATTTTCATCTCAGATGTCAGCATTAAGTGTATCGTTTTTGGCTTCATCTAAAGACTCTTGTAGCTCTTTTACACCTTTAACAACAAAGTCTTTAAAGTGTCCATTCTTTTGGAGTTTCTTTAACTCATCATCAGCGATCTTCTTTGCTTCTTCTTTAGAAGAGCACTTTACTTTCTTATGGAACGAATTCTTTGAAAACGTGTTATAAAGTGTATACTCATACTCTTGAGTCTTTGCTTCATCTAAAGATTCATTTTTACTAACATATTTATCCTTTAATTTTGAAACTTCTTCTGCCGTAAGGTCAAATAAATCATCTCCAAAGTCCTCAAACTCATATTTATTTGAAAATTTATCAAACCCCTTATAAATTAAATATCTATGAAGCCACCAAGACCACTTAACGTCTCCAGGCTGTAAGTTTACTTCTTCAGTTAATGCCTTAGATTTATTTTCCCATCCTCGGCTACCATTTTGCCAGGTATTTAATAATTTATCTTTAGCCTCATTAAATACTAAAATACCAGTAAGGCCATCATCATAATCTGCATTATCTGAAATTTTATTATTACAGAAATTATAAGCTGCTTTTGTATTTTCGAAATAAATTACATCGTCAGGTTTATTATTGTCATAATAATAAAGCTCTACTCTATAATTCTTATTCTTAGCTTCTTTTAAAACTTCATCTACTTTTTTGACTACGTCTACTTCTAACTCTAGATGACCATCATAATCTGTTTCCCAATCAACATGACAGGCTACGGTATCACCGACCTTAGCTCCAACACGTTCTAAATCACTTTCACGGAATTCGTGAGTACCATCTCTAAAACCTCTGCTACCCTTTAATTCATCACAGATTCCAGTTACAAAGACTGTAGGTTCATCATCAGGAGACCACCCACGCTGCTTTCTTACTGGGCCTGTAATCTTAAAATAATAAAGATCATTGGTAGATTCGGTTAAATATCTTTTATCTAGTTCAGTAGGTGAAAGTAATTCTTTAGTATTAGGATCCATATAGAAATAATTTTCACAGCTATCACATTTAAATTCAATTAAATCACCCTGATAGCCAACAAAAGTTAAATCATTTAAACATTGAGGACATTCAATAACAAGATCTTCTGGATCAAAGTCTTCCTTTAAAGAAATTTCTTTCCAGTAATCAAATACCTCATGTTTACCTCTTTCAGCTTCATCTGGTCCCCAGAATCCAAGATCTTTTTCCTTATCGAATCTTTGAGAAATAGATTCCCAAGCTTCATCTTCGTCCATGTCTTTAGTTAACTCGTAAGCCTGTAAGAATTGATCTGGGTCAACATCGTCTTCTTCAAAATCAATATCTGGGCTACCATCTTCATCATCAACGCAATAGTCATTCTCATTATTATAGTAACCATGAGGATATCTTTCCATCCACTCAGCAGCGTGGGCTGCATCATAATTACTTTCATCATCTAAATCATATAAATGATCTAAATAGCTTTCATACTCATTTAAGTAATGATCTTCTACATCAGGGTTCTCGGCAATTTCATCATCATAGATATCAATGCCATAATTATCTTCCATATATTCAGCGAAAGTAGGTTCACCATCTAAAAGGGTAGATTCAATATCTGACTTACGGTCTTCATTTATTAAATCACTTCCATTTAAAAGTGAAATAATCTTATTATTAATATTTTTTATTTTTGAAGAAATTTCTACAGTATCAGAATCAAAACTTTCATGTATTTGTGAATTTTTAATAATATCCTTTATATCTTCATAGCAGTCTTCAATTTTGCCTAAAATATCTTCAACAGCGCCATCTTCAAATTCAGTATTATCAAAAATGTCAATATTCTTAGAATACTGTTTAATATCATTAAATAATTCTAATATGCGATCTTGATCCCTTTTAGAGCAATATTGAACCTTATCAGCATGATTAGAAACCCATTTAGCTAACATAGCTATTTTTGCGGTTTTACCAATATTACTAAAAATACCTTCATTTATATGTTTAAAATATTCTACCTGTTTTAATCTGTCTTCGGCTTCTTTTTTAGTATTATAAGTTCCCATATTTTTACCTTTCTCAGATTGCACCTGCCATTTAGAGCCAAACTTAATAATTTTTTCGAGTAATTCTACTTCTTCAGCGTTGGTTCCAAAGGCTCTATAGTTAGGCTCTTTACGTAATAATTCTTTTACTTTTTCTAGAGCCTCTTTTTTGGTTGAAAATATACCTAGAGAATCAGCCTTATATCTATTTGATACATGTTGATTATTAGGTCCCCAAGTACTAAATCCTTTAAGGCTATTCATGTCTTTAATTTCACTTGGAATAGCCTCAACAGAGATATTAGTTATCCAACCATTTTTACCTCTACCACCTGAAGATTTAATAACTGCCCAATGGGCTGGTTTCTGTCCTTCAGAAAGTAATGATTCACCAAAACTACCTAATGGAGTACCCTCAGGATTTTTATTATCTTGAAAATCTAAATCTTTATAATCCTCTTTAATAATAGGATCTTTATAAAGTACTGTATAAAATAATTCATTTTCGTCATCCATGTCTAATGGTTTAATTTCAACTTCTGAATATTTATCCTTTAAAATATTCTCAGCTAAGCTAGCTTCGAAACTAGAATCAAATTTAAAATCACCAGATTCTTCAGTAAAATTATGTGTTGATTCCATTAAATTATTATAAATATCTCTGAAGTTTAAACCATCTTCGCCGATGGCCTCAGTTAAAATATTATTCATTTAAAAGTCTCCTACAATATATTTAATTTAGCAGATATCTAAAAAGGGTTAAGATCTATTTTTTAATTTCCCTATATCTATCTTTAATATATCTATATTATATCTATATTATTGTCGTGCAAAATCCATGACCCCCTCGTGCAAAATCCAGGAGGGGATCGTGCAAAATCCAGGATCCCTAGATTTTAGGGATCCTTTCAATTTTTGAATATTCGAAGTTCCCCTTAATATTAGAATTCATAAATCTGCCCTTGGATTCTGAATTTAAAAGTTCTTCATATAACTTTTTTGGTACATTTAAATATTTATATAGTACTCCGGATTTATATTCAACTAATAAGTTATTATCGTCATATCCAACCTTGTTAATATTACTACTGTTAACTTCTGTTAAATTCATGTTTTTACCTCATTATTTCTGTTAATTTTATCAATATTTTGTATAGTTTTTTATTTACTTGATGTGTTAATCAGGTAAAATTTTTATTAATTATTTTTAATTAATTTAATTAGAATTCTAATACTTCACCAGTATCTGGGTCTATTTGATATTCAGGCTCTATTTCAACTCCAGCTAGCTTATCTTTAACCATCTTAGTCAATTCTTCAGTTAATTCAGGATGCTGTTCATAATAACTCTTAACATTGGATTTACCTTGTAATCGTTCACCATCATGGGTAGTAAACCAAGCACCCGACCTCTGAATAAATTCGAATTCAATGGCTAAATCAATAACTTCATCTTCAGGGCTAAAACCTTTACCAAAAATTAAAGGTAATTCTACAACCTGCATTGGAGGACAAATTTTATTTTTAACAATTTTAATTTTTACCATATTACCAACTACATTAGCACCCTCTTTAATAGCAGTTGTCTTACGCATTTCAATTCTTTGTGAAGCAGCATATTTAAGAGCTCTGCCACCAGTAGTAGTATCAGGGTTACCATATCCACCAATATTAGATCTTAACTGGTTAATAAATACTACAGCACAGTTAGCCTGATTAACTGCAGCAGTGATTTTTCTGAGTGCTTTTCCCATGAGTCTGGCCGTGAGCCCTATTGTTGCATCACCCATTTCACCATCTAATTCTGCCTGCGGGGCTAGAGCAGCAACTGAATCAATAATTACTAATTTTACTTCATTAGATTTTACTAAGGCTTCAACAATATCTAAAGCCTGTTCAGCAGATGATGGCTGAGAAAAAATTAAATGAGAAACATCAACTCCTAAAGTTTTAGCATAATTTAAATCCACAGCGTTTTCAACATCTACGTAGGCGACAGAATCTCCACGAGCCTGGCACTGAGCTACTAACTGTAAACATAATGAAGTTTTACCGGCACCTTCTACTCCATAGATTTCAGCTACTCTTCCTATAGCAATGCCTCCACCTAAGATTTTATCTAACTGTAAAGAGCCAGTAGAAATACAATTAACTTTATTAGGATCCTTATCTCCTAATACCATTACTGAATTCTTCCCAAACTTCTTATTTATTTCAGCTAAGGCCTTTTCTAAATTACTCATTAAATTCTATTATCCTTCCTCATATATGACTTAAATACTGAATATCCCCACATTCCTAAACCGGCTATTTCTAAATAATGCGGAAAATCTTCATGTAAAAGTCTAGCTATTAACCATAAGGTAAATACTACTAATCCAATATGAATAACTGTCATAAGCAGGGCTATCCCAAAGTCTAATAATGTGTCCTTATTCATAGTTTCCTCCTATTTATATACAATTATTATATACAAAAAATATTATATAGTAAACTAACTTAAATTCAAAAAAAGAAAGCCTAAGCTTTCTTTTATTATTAAATAAAAATTTATTACTGATTACTTTTCGAATATTCCGTCGATGATTACGCTGAATGATGGAGCGCTTCTGAATTCTGATTCATGGAAGTAGCCATTGTAGATAGCGTTCTTGTCTTCTGCATCATCTGTATCAAAGTCGCCTGTTAAGTCGATCTTTAATTCTGATAAGTGTTCGCCGTTTACTGTCCATGTGCTTGTATCGAATACATGTAATGTGCCAGCCTTGATTTCAGCGATTGCCTTGTCAACAGCTTCCTGTGTGCCAGGAGCACAGTTAGGACCTAACTTTGTGATGGCAACTGCGTCAGATTCATAACCCTGAGCCCAGTTTGTATCGATCTTCTTGCCTTCTACAACCTGCTTGAATGCATATGTGTAGTAAACACCCCAGTTATTTGTAGCTGAAGTTAAGGCAGCGTTTGGTGCTACTTCTAACATATCAACATTATAACCAACTGAATAAGCAACTGTTCCATTCTTCTGTGCTACTTCGATTGCAGCTGGAGCACCTGTTGAGTCAGCGTGCTGGCCAATGATAACACAGTGGTCAGCCATCATGGTATTAGCTGTTTCACCCTCGGCTACGATATCAAACCATGAGTTGGTGTAGATGACTTCCATTGTAACGTTTTCGAATACTGACTTAACGCCTAAGAAGAATGCTGTGAAGCCTGAAACAACTTCTGCATAAGGATAGGCACCAATATAACCAATAAGAACCTTGCCATCCTTGTAGCTTTCTGCAGGAATCTGTCCGGCAGCTTCAAGTTCAGCCAGCTTCATACCGGCAACGATGCCTGATACGTAACGTGATTCATAAACTTTTGTGAATGCGTTTGAGAAATTGCTCAGTCCGCTGAGAGCAGCTGTATCACCAGTTGCGGCTACGAACTGTACATCTGGATACTCTGAAGCAGCCTGCTGCATGAACTGCTGATGGCCGTAAGAGTTAGAGAATACGGCTGTACAACCCTGTTCAACAAGGTCTACTGCCTGGTCGTAACAGTCCTGAGTTTCACCAACTGAATATTTCCAAATTACCTGGCTATCTTCTAAACTTGCAGCCTTCATGGCTTCCTTAATTCCAACCATATGGGCATATGTGTAACCCTCATTTTCATCACCAACTAAAATAATACCAATCTTCTTAGGCTGGTTCTCAGGTTCAGGAGTTTTTTCTCCACTACATCCAGTAAATGAGGTAACCAATAAAAGGGCTACCAAAAGTTTAGAAATAATTTTCTTCATGTTTACCTCTTTTCTTAAAAATACTATACATCTTTAAGTAATAAATTTATAATTAACCCAGATATCATTGATAAAGCAATAGTACCTAGAGTAAATTGTCCTATATTAAACGCTACACCTGAAACACCAATGGTAAGCATAGCAGCTGTAATTATGACATTCTTTTGGTGATTATAATTAACTGTATTTAAGATTTTAATTCCGCTAGCAGCAATCATTCCATAAGCTACTAAAGCTATCCCACCGAATACACAATTAGGAATACTTAAAATAAATACCTGTAATGGACCAAAGAATCCTAATAAGATAGTCATTAAAGCTGCTACTAAAATAACTTTAGTGGATGCTACTTTAGATACAGCAATAGTAGATAAAGATTCTGAATATGTAGTAGTCGGCTGACCACCAATAAGGGTACCGACTAAATCAGCCACACCATCACCGAAGAAAGTTTTATGTAACCCTACGGATTTAGTTAAATCTTCATCTACAATACTACTAACGGCTAATATATCAGAAATATGTTCACCTAGGTTAGCTAGGTTAACTGCTCCAAAGGTTATTATAATAGTAGGTAAAGTTAACCAGTCAAACTCCTTAAAATCTACATGCAGAAAAGCAAAATCAGGCAAGGTAATTAATTTTAAATTATTAAAGACTGAAAAATCTACTAACCCAAAAATTAATGATAACAAATAACCGCCTAGAGCTCCAATTAAAAATGGTAGAGTTTTTAGCATACCCTTGGAATAATGCATAGTTAAAACAGTAATTAACATAGTACAGAAGGCAATAAAGACTCTGATTAATTCTCCTTCATTACCCATCCCAACATAAGTAGCACAAAATCCAGCTAGATTTAAACCAATAATGGTTACAATATTTCCCGATACTACAGGAGGTAATAATTTATTTACCCAATCAGACCCGACTCTTTTAGTAATTAAAGCAGCTACAGTATTCATTAAACATACTGTAATACCGCCTAGAATAACCCCTGTATAGTCATGTCCAATTGCCAAGGCAGTAATAACGGCTGCACAAGTAGATCCACTATTACTAAAGAATAACGGGGCTTTGAATCCCGTTAGAATTAAGAAAGTAATAGTAGCTACGCCGGCACCAACAAAACCAGCTGAAACATTAGTGCCACAAATAGTAGAAATTAAAATTGTAGCAGTAAGAATTGATAAACATTGCTGAGCACCATATAATAAATATTCTTTAATACTTTTTGGTGAGTCCTCAATTCTATATATTAATTTATCCATAAATTAGATCTCTCCTTTATGACTGTTTGAGTATTCTTTAACCAATTCATCTTCTTCCCAGAAAGAAGAATCCTCGCTCAAGTATCTTAAGATTTCCTTATTATTCCAGACATCATCAACAAATTCCTGAGAATATTCTGGGGCTATTTTTTTCATAAATTTAATGGCATCTTCAATATTATTTACTAAGATTCCACTTTCTTTAATTAAACCAACTACATATAAATTTTGATATGAGTATTGCTGTTCACAAATTTCTGACGCCGCACCATTATCTTTTTCTAAGCTATGAGTTCTAGAACATTCCCTATTATCCGTACAAATACCAATAATATACTTATGGTCTCCACGTCTAATCTTTTCTCTCATAACCCCAATTTCAGCACTAGTACCTGCTGGAATAACATCTCCATCAATACATGCTACTAATACATCAGTATGGTCTAATCTTTGATTATCACCATCAGCGATTAATCTAGATCCAGCGAATTTAAGTTTACCCTCGACTCCATTAATATCAGTATTTTCTATTGGTGAATAAAGATCAATCCCAGGAAATTGGTCTCTAATTCTTTTAGCCCATTCTTTATTACGAAGTTCATCTCCAAAATAAAAAATAGACCCAGCTAAATAAACCTTCATTTAATCTTTTCCTTTCTTTGTAAATAATATACAAATTATAAATAGTCTTCAATATTCTTATGGATGTGGCTACAATTTCTAGCTTCACATCGATGTAATTTCATCATATTAAAAGTTAAAAATCCTTTATAGTGAGAACAATAACAGGCTGGATATCTAGTTAGATCTCCAGTAATTAATTCAACAGATTCTCCTATATAAAGAGAAGATTTATAATTTTTCCTTCTTCGCCTAGCTTGTTCTTTTTTCTTAGCCTTTATTTTTTCTTTGCTTTTTATCATATTTCATCCTCATCCAGATAATTCACTCCATAACGGCTAATAAATAAACCAATCTTTTCATCTTTAGAAAGATTTTCATCACAATAAGTTTTTATCCAAATTTTTTCAGCCTGCTTCTTTACCTTATTATCTAAAACTTTATTATAATGAATTCCTTGTGAAGATAGGTTATGATGAATTCCACATAATGGAATTAGCATTTTATCTTCCTTGGATTTTTTACGGTTCGAACTGCCAAAAAATACCTCATGTAGATGTATATCCTTATCAGTTCCACACACGAAGCATCTATTTAAATTAGGTACAATAATAGACTCTCTTTCAGAATCTTTTACCTTATCTCTTTTTCCTGACATTATTTATCCTTTCCGCAGCAGCTTTTCTTTGATCATCGGTTAAATTTCTTTTCTTATGATATGGGTTAGTACCAAATCTAAAAGGCCACAAAGAACATCCAGTACATGAACATAACTTAACTTCAACTTCATCATATACTGAACAATCTAAACATTTTTCTTTTATGGCTTCTAATGGCTTTTCTATAATTTTTCCAGTATAGTTTTCAAGGTTAGCTTTCATTATTTTCCTCCCAATAAATTTTATCAATATATCTTACTTTAAAATAATCTTCAAAGGCTTCAACCATACCACACATAGGACATATTTTTGTTTTATTATCTCTTCTAGAAATTGATGGAAAATCATCATATTCTTCTTCACATCTAGGACATATTCTTTTAACTTTTTCCATGTTTTACTCCTTAGAAATTATAGTCATAATATTTATACCATTCTGGTTCACAGAATTCATTTGAAGTATTCTTAAAACGGCCATATCTCTTAGACCATCTAAAGGTTTCAGTTCTACCATTTAAATCTTCTTTAATAATCCACTTCTGGTCAGAGTCATTTGTACAGATTGCACTAAATCCACCAGGAATAAATTCAGGCTTCCAATTAGGATCTAAGTCGGCATCATCATATCTAACAGTAACAGAAGACTTCGTTCTCTTAATGACAGTAGCTGGTTCAATATCAGAGTAACAACAGATGTGAACTCTGTCACCTACTTCTAATGACTGACGCCATTCAGTATAAAGGTCATGGATTTTATCCTCATAATACCAGTCAGGTCTTTTACCACTTTCTGGCCCACCTAATGCATTCCATTCATCAAACCATTTATCTTCTATCTTTCTTGATTCTTCTCTGATCTGAGCATGGGTTTTATTCATAATTTCCTCCTCTATATTTCTTTTTACGATCTATGACTTTCTTTTTATTCTTCTGGTAACCAGAACCATTATATCTCCAAGTTTCTGGTATCCAAATATCTCTAACAGAAGATTTTTTCTTTTTCATAGTATCACCTTTTTATTTACATTATTATTATATTACTAGATAGAATAATAATAAACTAAAAAAAAAGAGCTACCTAGCAGTAGCTCATTAACAAGTAAACATATAGAAATGAGGAGAACTTGTTTACTTAGAAGTTATTAGTAAATACTGTGTGATTTAATATATACAGAAATAAACTTCTAATTAAAGTTACAGGTATTTTTTTTTTAGAACCAGAATCTATCAAAAAGATCAAATAGTGAACTAGTTGGAAGATCCTTGTCAGTTAAGGTCAGGTGATAGCTCCCATACCGCTTAATGAAGTCAGACCTTAAATTGATATACTTTTTATAGGCTTCTTCAATTTCCTTTGCTGCAGCAGTCTTTTCTTCTTTAGCCAATAACTCAGCCTTATGCTTTTCGTTATATTCCTTTTCAGCTTCAAGACATTCTTCTTCGGTATTATAATACTTCTTTAAAATTTCACTATAAAATAATTTCTTCATTTTTTAAACCCTCCTAATGATTTAAATTTTTAGTTAGTCCTCTCTAACTCTATATTTATATACCTGTAATATAATATACAATTAATTTAGCAAAAAGCTTATAATTCTTCAGCTATTTCAGAAATTTTTATATAACCATATTTATAATAATTTGATTGTCTTTTTGGAATTTTTTGATTTAATTGAGAAACCTTCTTTTTAATTAAATCTTCAGTAGAATAAAAATAACCTATGATTTTTAAAGTATTGGATCCCCAATTATTAGATAAAATCCTATGAATAATATAATAATCTTTTTTCATTAATAAACTAAATAAAATCCACTGGTACCAATGGTACTATTTTCATATATCCAATCAAAAAATTCTAAATTACTGCCACCAAATTTATTTTGATATTCTTCAAATAAAGAAGTAATTCCTCTAAAACAAGTTCTATTATACCAAGCGTATTCACCTGAAGTATTACCGTTTATAAAATTATCACTAGGTTTTGATAATTCACCTAGGTTTCTAAGTTTGCTATATAATTCATTCTCAGAAGTTATAGGAGTTTTATACCATTCATTATTAGACAATCCTAGTTCTTTCTTCAATCTGGTAATACCCTTACCTCCACGAGAATCTTTATTCAATGACACTTCAACACTAAGATTATCTTCAGTATCTGTTTGTCTTCTAAATTGTATTCTTCTACCCAGATTATCTATTAACCAACAACTACAATTATTAGTTTCAGGCTCTAATGGTTTTATTGGGAATACTACTTTTATATCTTTAGCATGTAAGACTTCACCAGCATCAAATCCTTCTGGGACAACAGTTAAGTTTGTTCTATTTGAAACACCCTTTAATGACACTGGGATTAATAAAGGTGAATCCCCTGAAGCTAGTTGATTTATCCTTTCATTATAATCAGAGCTATTTTTAATATTTTCAAAGTACTTTAATATAGGAGCACCTTTTTTAACTAATAAAATATCAGCTTTATTCCAGGTATCTTTTCCACCTACATATAAATCATCTAGTTCATTTTTTAATCCTAAAACAGAGGCAGCTTCTTTTTTAGATTTAAATAATTTACCAATATTCTTATATTCTCCAATAGGTTCTAAATCATTACCATTAACATGGATAGCAAAATAATTTTCATGTGGCCAAATATTTTCTAAAAAATTAGCAATATTTTTAGAAGAGGTAATCCATTTATCAGAGATCTCTACTCCATCTGGGAGATCCTTTCCCGGATTATTATATAAATAAGATACTACTGCCTCGGCTGCTTCACCTGATGATTGTCCATTTGTATGACCAGAATATTTACCCTTATAAATTTTAGTCCATTCAACACCAGTTATATCCTTAAACTTTTTATTAAATTCTTGGTTATTTTTACCAACTAATTCTTTAATAGAAATTAATTCGTTTTTAACTTCTTCTGCATCTTGAGTAGGTTTTATCTTATATATATTATTATCAGCACCAACAACACCATCACTTAAAAAATCATCGACTACATCAAGATAATAGCTATGGTTTGTTTTAAGGATATCTGGGTAACTAAAATTGGCTTCGGTTAATATTTCATCACTAAGACCCAATCCAGATCTAACCTTTTTATAAAGTTCTTTGGCATCAGCATCACTGAATGGGACTATTTCACTAAAGTGTTTAAAGTCACCCTCCTGGGCATACTTTCTTGCTAAGCTTGCTGAAGCTCTTTCTACAAAGTCATCTGAGTCATCTGATCTAGATCCAGCGTTCTTAAATTGAATTGAATCAAAATCGTATAGAATGTTACCTTGCTTATCTGGTTGGCCATTATATCTTAGGATCAAGTCAGAGACATCTTCTTTTCCACCAATACGATCTTCTCCACCAACATAGATGATGTTCTTTACCCCTTCTTTATAAAGATCGGTTAAGACTTCAATGATTGTCCTTGCATCTGACTTAACGACATCTATCTGAGGTTCAAAAGCTTCTTTGGCAAAATGAATTTTATCTTCATAGCTTAAAGGGTTCTTTTTCTTATCCTGTGTATGACTTAAGAATAACTTTGCCTTTTCACTCTGAGCTAGTGATGCCATCTTATCTACTAATTTACGATGACCCCAGGTAGGGGGATTAAGTCTCCCGAAAGCTAATACAACAGTTCTTTGGTCATCTTCTAATAATCTACCAAATCTTTCCCAAAGTTGTTTAGTCTCACATTCACTTAATTCTTTATTATATTTTTCAATAAAACAAGATTGTTCTTCGGTAAGATTTTCAGGGTGATCGAACCCCGCTAGGATATCGGGATCACGATTATAAGAACTAAAAGTACTACGGTCTACGATCTTAACAATATTACCGTCTTGGTCACTCATGGCTACACCTTCCATTTCACCTGGAATATAACCTTTAGTTCTAGAACGATAGAAAGTATTATAGTCAAATTGTGTTTGTTTAAATCCTTGCCATAATAACATTTTAATTGTAGCAGCACAATTAAGAGTCTGTACTAGTGTAGTAAGTAAATCTTTATTGTGATCAATTAATTCTCGTAAGTCTTCTAAATCTTGTTCATACTTAGTTTTAGCTTTTTCTTTCCCAGCATCAGTCTTTAATTTACCAACCTGGGTTTCAAATTCTTTTGTTCTCTTATCTTTGATGTATTCTTTTAAATCATTAATAAAAGTATTTTCATTAATAGTAACAGATTTTTTATCAGCTAAATTAGCATTTTCAAAAGTATTCCAGTATTTCATGAATACCTGATTATTAACTAAATCTTCGTATTCAAAACTGGATAATAATTTTTGTTCTAAATTCTGAAGTTTATCAAATTGAGATTTAACCCCATCCAAATTAAATACCTTTACATCTTTTGGTCTATTTAAGGTTGGAGACATAATATAAATATTATCTGGAACATTTAATTTTGAAGGATCTACTTTAAAAGATTGATGCTTATCTTCACCTGTATAAATAGTATGGAAAGCAATTCCAAAATCTGCATTCTTTACTTTTTCATACCCAGGATTATCTTCAGAAAAAGCATAGATAATCTTATTAGGCTGGAATGTAATGTAATCTTTACCATTAATTTCTTCTTCCCTCTTGGTATCTTTTACAAACAAGCAATCACCCTGCCAAGCTTCACCAGAAGGAATCTCTTTGGCTATTTGTAATCCATACTTCAACATCTGAGACATTCCTGGTCTATCACCATACTTAGCATCTACTTGTTCTGGAGTAGAAATAGCATTTTGTGGTCCAGAAAGAAAACCCTTTAGAGCTACTGAATCATTTGGGTAGCCTGGATATTCATGCCATACTATTAAAGCTGGGGAATTATGTACTAAAATGTATTTGTCACCAACTTTTACATAAAAGTTTTCTGTATCAGTTGTGAGATCACACTGGGGAAATTTTGTCTTTAATTTAGTCACCTTCACTACTTGCATAGTATTTTTTAATAACCTCCTTAAATCGTTCGATCAGACCTGACAGCCTAATTTCATCTTCACATTTGGAACCCTTGAAACTATTAAAATACTTTGAGCATCAACATAAATTATCTACACTAGAAATAATTTCAGGAGAAATACCTCTTAAAAAACCAGCTATAACAGAAATTTTATGATCTATTGTAGCCATATTCCAATCATTTCTATTAATTGTTTTATTACCATCATATTTAAAAATAGGTAATTCTGTATAATAGCATATACCTGTAAAAGGTAAATTTTGTTTATTTATATCTGTGAGCTTATCAACCTTTTTTCTATATTCATCATATGCTATTTTATCTTCTGGCAATACCGTTTTACCACGAATATATGAATTATATTTAAAAGAGTCAGATGAAAAGGGATTTTTACAATTACTTCCCTTTTTCATAAGTTCACGGTGTTCAGGTGATTGGCCAGGATTTCTATACCCATACCTAGTTTCCATAGTGTTACCTATATTTGTTACTCTCCGTTTAATAAAAACTTCTGTATTGAAGTAATCTTTAGGTGACCCATATTTTTCAGTTAAATATTCATTACAAACTTCTCTACACATAAATTTTCAATATCTATTTGGAATATCAGCCCCTCAAGTTAATTTACTGGCTTCATCACTATATTTTTTTAGTTCTGTTATAGGCCAACCATCATCAAATACCTCTGATATTGTTGTATAACCCATTAACTTAGCTATATTATTTAGATAGTCGATACTATGTAATTTTCTAAATTCAACAATTTTATCATATTCTAATTTACGGGTGGTTAAAGATTTATTATTATTAGCCATATTTGCCTCCTTAATTTTATAATTAATTTAGCAACAATAAAACTAAAAATGATCGATACCCTCTATTTTTGTAGTCACTTCCAGCTTACCGGCTTCAACATAATCATCATCAACTTTTATTGGGTGGTCTACTGTAGCAGTTAAATAACCACCATTATTAAATTCTATTGTGCACCAATTTTTATTACCGTTTTTAACTCTTGGCATTTTAAGTTCAACTGGTATAATTTCTCCAGTTGAATCATTAACTCCATAACCATAATATACCTTACCTTTATTATAGTCAGATATTATCTTACTAAAAGCAGTATCACCCTCTGTTGTAGCTACTAGTGTTTCAGGAGCTAAACAACCATCAATCTTAGTAGTAAGATTAATCCTTTCTGAATTATTTTCTAAAGTTTCGATAGTACCCTCTATTTTATCATTTAATTCTTCTAACCCTTCTGGCCCTAATAGAACTAGGTCTTCAAAATGTAGTTGGTGTTTGTTTAATCTTTTAATAAATGGCATAATTCTAATTAATCCTCTAATAAATCTTTGTCAGTATTAACATACTTGGCATTAAATTCAGCTAGAGCCTTATTGTATTCTTCTCTAGTTGTTTTCATTTATATCACCTATATCCTTTATTCTATTATTTATTGTTTTCTTTTTCTCTCATATATTCCATTGGAGTAAAATCTGAAGAAGAAATGTACTGGCCATTATTTTCTTTACCAAGATTATCCTTATACTTTAGGTAATCATAATAGTCTGTCTTTTTAATTTTAAAATCACCTAATGGTTCTTCGTAATCTTCAATATTTTTCTTTAAAGATTTGGTAATTTTTGAAACACCCTCAGCTGTTAAAGGAGCTTCAACTCTAATGGTAAAATAACTTCTATCAGGTTTATCAATGTCCAATGAGTCAGCATCAGTTGAAATTAATGGTTGCCAGTCATCAGTCATAGCAAATGGCTTAACCCCTAAAATATCAGCTATTTCTTTTATGTAAACTAAACTCCTATAATTTAGTTTATCACCTGAACTAATTCTTTCAAAATTATCACCAATTTCAAAATAATCTTCATTTCCATAGTCTAAGATATCTTTATCAATATCTTTCCTGGCCGTATAAATATAGAAACCAGGATGCTTTTTTGATTTAATAGGTCCTAAAACATTAGTAAATCCATTATTATCAAAATAGGAAATAAGTCTGTTTGAAGTAGCTTCTTCTTCTGGAGTTAATGTAAATTTAGCAGTAGCTGGATTAATTTGATTATTTTCTAATTTTTCAATAGCGTCTCTAATTAAACTTAAAAAATACTTATCAAATTCAGGATAATCTCCAGGTGAGATGAATAAATGACTATTTACTCCTCCAGGATATCCACCAAAACTATTTAATGCATTATGGTAGAATTTCCCTGCTGGAGTACTACCTGGAGAATTAGAATCTAATGGAGAATTAATTATTCTACGAAATTCAGCAATCTTTTCTTCAGTTGTTTTTTCTGGGTCTCTGGAAAACTCTCTAATTTTATTTTTAAATCTAGTTACTAGTTTATTAATATCACCAGAATTTAAAGGACCTAAAGTATATTTATGCCCATTTGAAAGGACTCTAGCTCTTTTTTCATAAGGTGAACTAATAACATTAGGTAAAATAATTTCCTCAGTTAGCTTATTTTTAAGGTCTTCTAATAAAGACAACTTCTTTAATTCAGAATAAACTTTATAATAATTATTCATTTTTTCTTCTAACCTTTCTCTATATTTAATTTAGCAAAGAAGTTTCCATGAGAGTATAGGATTTTAATTTTATACTTCTAACTCCTGAAGCCTTTCTAGATTTAGTATTAAAATCACTAACTTTAATTTGATACTCTTTTGGCTTTGAAGTTATTAAATTAATAACTGAATTATCGTTAACTAAGAATACTTCTAATAATGATTCTTCCTTTAATTTGAAAACTGGAGTACCAGATTTTTTACTAATACCAAAAATCTCTTCTGAATTAACTTTCTTTACATTAGCCTTATCTGTTATAAAGAATAAATATGGGTCTTCTTCTTTCCCAGAAAAGATATCAATAATGAATTCATTTGGCTCTAACGTAATTAATTCACTAACTAATTTTCCTGAAGATTTCATGCTACCTTTTGGAATTTTATTAACTTCTATTTTATACATCTTCCCTAGATTAGAAATTAAAATAATTTTATCTTTGAGGCCAACCTTTATAGATTTTACAATATTAGAATTTTTTAATTCTCGATAATCAGTTAAAGAAACTTTCTTTAATTCAGAATCGCTGTTCAATAAAACCATTACTTGTTCAGTGTTTTTAATGGTAGTTTTTACCTTCTTGGTTTCAGTCTTAAAATCAATATCAGTAACTTCTGTTCTTCTTTCCCAGCCATACCTAGAAGTAAAGTCTTCTAATCGTTTTAAGAATTCTTTTTCCTGGGTTTTACTTGAATTGATGACCTTTGTAAGATCGGATACTTTCTTAATAAGTTCTTTTTGTTCTTTATTAAGTTCGTCCTGTTCTAAGTTAGCTAACTTTCCAAGCCGCATATCAACAATTGCCTGGGCTTGATTAGAAGTAAAACCTTGAGAGACTAATGATTTCTTAGCCTCTTCAGAACTCTTAGACTTCTTTATAGTACTAATAATTGAGTCAATCATTCCTAAAGCTTTAACCAGACCATCAACTATTTCTTTTCTACTGTTGGCTTTATCTAAATCAAATTGATACTCTCTTTTAATACATTCTATATTATGTTCTATATAGATTCTAATGTAATCTTCCAAAGTGAGAAGTTCTGGTTTCCCATTAACTAATGCCATCTGGTTAGCACTAAACGTATATTGTAAATCGGTTAACTTAAACAGTGAATTAAGAACTAAGTTAGGATCTTCACTACATTCAATTTCAATTAACATTCCATTGTCGTCAGACTTATTATAGATGTCTTCAATGCCTGTAAGCTTGCCTTCATTAACTAAGTCCTTAATACTCGCTATGAAAGGTTCTACATATACTTGATAAGGTAATGAAGTAATCTTAATAAGATTTCCATCTATTTCAGATTTACCTCGTAGAACGACAGAACCTTTACCAGTCTCATAAATTGTATGGATGTCTTTCTTATTTATAATGATTCCAGCAGTAGGGTAATCTGGATAGATGTCATCACAAGTTATTTTCTTTTTCTTTAAATACTGTTTAACTTTTTCAGTGAATTCTTTTAAATTTCCAAGTTCCCACTCCTGAGCAATTGTATAGCCAATTCCTTGTGAACCGTTTACGAATAATCTTGGAAAAATGGCTGGGAATACTATTGGCCACTCATCATCCTCTGAAAAGTTAGGTATCATGTCAATAGTATTTTTCTTAATATTAGTAAAGAACCCATCCTCACTCGCCGTAGATAATCTACATTCTGTGTATCTTGCTGCTGCTGGCTCTGGGCCACCCAGTTGAGACCCATTTGCTCCGTGCCAGTCTACTTCTGGAATATTATTTATCCAAGGCTGAGACATCCTTACAAAAGTAGAATATTCGCTTCCGTGTGGATGCCAATTAGCTATAACACCACCATCTACTTTAGCTGATTTAACGTGTGGTTTATTTGAGGTATAGCCACGAATAAACATTTCCCATAAACAAGCTCTAGCTGATGGCTTCAGTCCATCTCTAGCATCAGGGAAAGCCCTGTTTTCATTTACTTCTTTAGCATAGGTTATAAAATCTTCGTGTAATTCTTTTAAAATGTCAACCATATAAGATTATCTCCTACTTATATTATATAATTAAACTTACAAAAAATAAACTACTCAGTAGTTTATTTTATCTTTTTTCTTCTTTTTTGAGCATTTCTTTTATTAGAAGCCAATAATTTATCAGTAACTATTCTTCCAGGAATAAAACCAGGTGGGCATTCTTTAGCGAAAACACTTTTATTACCATCATTATACCAATGACATTTTAAACTGTTATTTCTGAATTTTTCTTTTTGTTTCTCAGAAAAGGGTAATCGACCAGGTATTCATTCGTCACCAATAGGTTTATATATAGTAAAAGTTTCTTTTATCCCATTATTATATCAATTTGAATTAGAGCTTATTTTAGATAATTTTTTCTTTTGCTCGTCTGATACAAAATGATTACATTTTAAAATATCTTTAACTTCAGGAAAATCTTTCACGAATTCTTCTAAAGTTTTATAAATATTAAAACTATTTAAAACTCCATATACTCCATCTATACTAGCTGAAATTAGATATTTATCTTTATAGGACAAGGCTAACAAACAATGAGCTAATACATGGTCACAATAAATTAGATTAACTAAATTACTATTACTATTATCAACTTCTAACTTTTTATATTTAAAATAAACCTTAGGGATAATATGATGGCATTCAGTAATTCCACTTTGATACTCAGTGTTGATATTAGAATTAACTAAATCTACATATTGTTGTAAATATTCGTTGTCATAAAAACAATCAAGTTTTAATAATTCATTTTTGGTCATAAATAAAACATCTCCTAGTAAACCTTGTCAGCACCAACTAAATTGACAGGCCTGTCAGTGCCAATAAAGTCAACTAGAAGACGCTTAATATAATATACACTATTATATTTAATTTAGCAATAGTTAATCATTATAATGCTCTAATAAATATTCTCTTCTAGGTTTTACTTCATTTCCAAATAAACATTCAAGGAAATCATCTACTGGTTTATACCCAGGTGAAGTAAGTTGTAATATATTTCTTGAATTAGGTGATAATATGCATGAGGCCAATTCATCTGGAGATTGTTCACCTAAACCTTTATTCCTGTTTATTTTATAATTTCCCTTATGTTTCTTTTTATAGTCATCTAAAGAACTTTGGTCCCTTATAAATATATAACTATTATCTTTTAAAGTTATTCTATAAAGTGGGGGAACAGCAACCCACACATGGCCATTCTCAATTAATTCAGGGCATAACCACCACAAGGCATTAATTAATAACGATTTAATATTAGCACCATCTTCATCACCATCTGCTGCTAAGATTATTTTTCCATACCTAAGTTTCTTGACATTATAAACTAACTTACCAGTCTCTTTTTCAATATCTAGGCCTAACGCCTTTACAATATTTGAAATCTCTTGATTAGCATAAATCTTATCCATTGAAGCTTTTCTGCAAGAAAGAATTTTACCTCTAATAGGGAAAATAGCCTGTGTTTTACCGCTACGTTTAGCTATTAACCCATTAGCCGCACTATCTCCCTCAGTGATAAATAGTTCACATTCAGTTCTATCTTTAGAATAAGCATCTACTAATTTAGTAGGAAGTGAAATAAACTTCTTCCCTTTATTTGTAGCATTTCTAATTCTTTCTTTAGCATTCTGAGCAGCTTCTTTTGCTTTTCTAGCCTTTGAGGCTCTATCAATAATTAACTTTGCATCTCTTTCATTGTTTAATAACCAGGCTGGAAATTCTTTTTTAATGGATGAAATCATTAGTGATTTATCCAAGTCTACTACTCTAGATTTAGTTTGGCTATCATAACTTACTCCAGTACATTTTACATTGAATATAATATTTAAGCCTTCAGATAATTCTGATGAAGAAAATTCATCTGTTTCTTTTTTAATAATTCCAATATCAGTAGCATATTTATTAATCATTTTAGTTAAGGCTGATTTTAAACTACTAATATGAACTCCTGATTCAGTCAGGCCATAATTAACATAGGCAGTAATATTTTCAGAATAGTCTGAAGTATAAGTTAAAACCATATCAAATAATTTATTTTTATCTTCTTTATGTAGTCTAAACCTATTTTGAGTTATTTCTTTATTCTTGACCTTAGAAGTCAACAAATCATCTAAGCCATTTGAGTAATGGAATTGTTCTATTTGTCCATCTATAATTAATTTAATAGTTAAAGATGGACAAAGACCAGCTATATCTTCAAATAACTTTTTCAACTCGTTAATATTAGATTTAGGGTCTTGGAAGAATTGTGGGTCAGGTTGCCAACATACGGTAGTGCCATTTGGGTGGCTTGATTTACCTTGTTGCCTCCACTTGAATATTCCATCTTCAAACCTAATATGTTCAAATTCACCATTATTCCAGGAAACTACTTCTAAATAATTAGATAAGAAATTAGTTAATTTTGAACCGATTCCGTTTAACCCCAAGGAGGTACCAGAATAAACTCCATCATCGTCATATTTTCCCGAGGTATTAATAGTATCAAAAGCTCGTTGTAAAATAGTTTTATTTTCTTTAAATACATTAATTGGAAATCCCTGGCCATTATCATCAACTCTATATTCGTTGGTTGCTGTATTAATAATAACAGTAATTAAATTCCCGTGATTAATTAAATGCTCATCCAATGAATTATAAAAGATTTCTTTGACCAATTGAGTAGAATATTCATTAGAACCAAGATATAAACCTGCCCTAAGTCTTACATGTTCTCGTGGCTTAAGAGTTTTAATAGAATTTTCAGTATATAAAGTTTTATCCTTTTTTGCCATACATACCTCCTGAGACATATATATTGTATAATAATTTCGCTATAAATTAAACTAAATAAAAAATAGGAGTATTCCTATTTTTTAAGATATATACCTAATATGGACTTAAGATCCATTTATTTTATTCAATACTATAACCTAAAAATATTAAATAATTAATAAAATCTATACCAGTAAATTCATCTTTAAATGGGAGAACTTCATCGTATCCCCAACTTAAATACATTCCATAGGCTTCATCTTCTGTAATCTTCTTCATAATTAACCCTCATCTAATGTTTTAACTAATAAGTATGCTACTCCTAATGGTCCTATGATTAAACCTAATAAGAGTCATAATAAGAATGTTGATGTATGCTTCATAGCTTATGCGTTTGTAATACTCGTATAGAATGATCCAACATTGAAATCATCTGACTCATCTAAGAAATAATCAAGTTCTACTGAGAAAACTCCTTCAGCTTTAGTGAAACAAGTTATACTTACGGTGATAAGAGGCTTGTCAGTCTCATCCTCACAGGTCGTAAAGTCTAATGAAATATTATTAATCTCATAACTATTTTCAGGGTCTCTTCGATAGATCTTGTAGAAAGACTTTTCCACTAATTGATTAACCTTGTCATATAAGTCTTTTCCTAAGTAATTAACTTCTAACATTTATATAATCCTCCTTTAATTTATTTGTAATCCTTTACTAGTAATTAATTCTAAAACTTTATTATAAACCTTTTCTTCTACAACAGATAATTCTTCTGATGCATCTATTTTTATTATATAGTTATTAGTCTGAATAATTTTATTATAACCTTCTCTAACTAAATAATGAAAACCTAATTTTTCTTTATCTAAGCGGTTTAATTTTTCTCCACGAGATTTAACTCGATCTAGTCCTTTTATTGGGTCTATATCTAAAAATATACTTAAATCAGGGAAATATTTATTTGATGATTTTGGGTCCTGTATAGCAAAAGAATTTAGTTTCATAATATTATTAATACCTAAGCCACGAGCATAACCTTGATAGGCTAATGAAGAGTCAATGAAACGGTCACAAATGACAATGCCATTAGATTCTAATTCTGGAATAACCTTTTCAATTAAATGTTGCCTCCTTGAAGCAGCATATAATAAAGCCTCAGTCATTGGATCCATTTCTTTGTTATTATTATCTAAAATAATATTACGAATTTGTTCTGAAATTTTTACTCCACCTGGTTCTCTAGTTAATAATACTCTATAACCATTAGAAGATAATCTTTTAAAGAGATAATCAGCTATGGTTGATTTACCACAGCCCTCTCCACCTTCCAAAACAATAAATAATCCCGCCATTATTTGTTTTCTCCTACCAATTTATCATATACTGTATCAATATTTTCTGAAGAAAAATTATTGTATACGAATTCTTCTAGATCATTTAAATATATATTATCTAACTCCTGTTCCATAGCTTTACATAATAAAGTCATATACTGATCTCTAAACCAACCAACCGAATCATTCTCCCATATATTTATTTGAAGCTCGGCCAGTTTATCCAAATAATTCTCAAAATCTTCATATGCCTCTACACTTCTCTTAAATTCTTCTCTAGTTAACATTAAGTAACCTCCAAAATAATTATTCATTAATCATTTTTGAATATTGATTATCCGATGCTAGGTCTATACCTAAAATTTCATCATAATGACTTTTCTGTCCTGGAATATACCTACCAAACTTTATGATAATATTTTTTAAATTCATTGATTTTATTAATTGTATTAAGCTATCACATTCTTCTTCAGTATATCCAGTCCAAATTATAATTGGGTCATCACATTTAACTCTGAAACGATAAATAAAACATAAAAGCTGAAATAAGTTATCTAAAGGTTCTAGGCCTTGAAAAGAAATTGATTTAGAAATATTTTGATTAAGATATTTATTAATCAACCCTTCAATTGAAGTTTTTATTCTTTTATTATTTCTTATACCCCAGTTCTGACAGATCTGAGTCCCATTTTCTTTATCACATTTAAAAGTACAAGATATTCCTGAATAAATCATAAAGGTAGATTCTTTATAATTAATAAAATCAGTTTCATTAACATCAAATACTTCAATAACATCTGGTATATTAGGTTTATCAATCTTTTCCCAGTCTATTACCTGTTTAAGTATACGTTCTTTATAATCCATTAATCATCAATTCTATTTACTGATAAAATAGCTAATAACATAATCCCAGTGCAACATCCAGCAAAAAATATTCCAAAATAAATTAAAAAATCACGAAAGGTCATCTTATTCCTCCTTATCAAATATTTCCCTGAGTAATTCATGGAATAGATCTACCCAGAAAATACTAAGAATCATAGCTAATAAAAAACTGATTAATATAATTAGAAAAATTAAACTGATAATTATTTTAAATATTTCCCACAACATATTTTATTAACCTTTTATTTTATAATTTAATTATAAATAGATCTATACCATTTATAAACTAAATTTCTATGACCTTACAATTAACTTTTTTTGAATAGGCAGTACAAGCATCCATAGCTACAATCCCTTCATCTATGAAAGGGGAGAAATGTGCCTCTTCACCTTTTTCGTGCGGAAACTCAACTCCATAGTTATGTAAATTAGCATGGCCATAAGAAGTATGCCAATGTCCACACCAGATTGTCTTTCCAGGTTCTCTTATTTTTGCAGCCCAGGCTAACATACCATTGATCCAGGTTGAGTCAATCCATTCTACTAAAGGAGCATCTCTCCAATCTTTCTTATAAGCTACAGGAGTAATACTGTACTTTCCAGCATAGATGCAAGGAATTCAACCATGAACAAAGATATGGTCTCCAACCTCATGATAAAACTTGCATTCTTTACGGTATGTCTGATAAAGTTCATTATCTTTCATATTTGAGCAGATCTCATCTGGCTTAGTATTGGTTAGGATCCTGGCCGTATTGAGAGTACCATTTTTAAAATCATAATCTCTGGGGTAACCTCTTTCGGCCATTTCATCCATTAAGAGTTCATGATTCCCTACGATTAAGATCTTTCTTTCAAGACTGTTAACAAACTTTAAGCATTCCTTGGGTTGTTCACCTCTATCTAATAAGTCACCTAAGGAGACAAAAGTATGATTAGGGTTAGTCTTATCAAAGCCCTCTTTTTCAAGGGCTTCAATCATTTCATTATAGAAACCATGAACATCAGCTACAATAAAATACTTCACTAATAGCTCACGCTCGCTCTAACTTCCCACTCTGGGTCTTCAAAAACTTTCTGAACACGGTCATTGGCATTCCAGAAATCCATAATATAACCCACAGAGAAGAAATATCCTAAAGTTGGGGCTACATCGAAAGTCTTATCATACCAGTATTCATACTCAGCAATAAGCTTCTTTTCTTCGTCACCAAAGATAAATTCAGGATAATCATCCGGGGCCTTTTCTTCTTTATTAAAAGCATCCCAGATCTTATCAAGCTTAGGGCCAATTTCCGAGATTTTATTCATTAAAGAATCCCATCTTTCTTTAGAAATGATTGGGTCATCAGAATCAAAATAGTCTCCATAATCTGGTACTAATTCATAGACTAATTCCCAGCTTTTACGACCATAGGCTAACTCTCTTTCAGAGGTAGTAGTATAACCTGATTCACGCCATTCACTAACTATAGCATTCCAAGCCTGTTCACAAGTTTCATTTACTTTCTTCTTATAAATTGTAAAGTCTAATCCCATATTAATCCTCCTTAAGCTCTTTTTCTATTTCTTCTTTGTCTTTAATCAGTTCTTCAACTCTTTCTTCTAATGATTCCGGCTTATTAGTGTCCCAGAATGGTCTTAGGGACTTTCTTAAACGATTATATCTATTCCACTTCTTTGACTTACAAGGGTTATTAGTATAATCCTTTTCATAAGTATCGGCTAATACGAAACATAACTTATTTCCATTAAAGACATAATGGAAAGTGTAGTAAAAGTCAATACCTTCTTTTAAAGGCGACATTTCTAAGCTATAGTCTTTAGAATTAAAAATCTTCATAATATTCTTCATAATATTCTCCTTTTAGAACATTCCAGAGTAGCTCGGCTTCTTCTTCTACTTTATCTATATCTTCAACAGACAACCAAACAATATTCTTCGTGCCGACCCTATTATTGAATTGAGTTTCACATTCAAAGCTTTCAAATGATTTTCCATTAATGTTAAAGATACTATACGTTACGGTAATAAAATACTTCTTACCTTTTTGATCATCAATACGCTTCTGGAACATACTAGTACGTACATTACCTGTATCTTTACCACCAAATTCAGTATAGCCTCTTTTTAAGAGTTCTTCTCTATTCATGATGCCAATATCCCCATTCATCTTTGGTCCAGCCCGGATTCTCTTCTAGCCACTCATTTAAGGCTTCTCCAGGATCTTCGACATAACCGAAGGTATCATCTGGATATTTCAATTCAGTACATACAGTTTGATTCTCATCTACATACCTAAAGCTGCCACCATAAGTATGATCCCAGGGTACTTGAGCCCATTCTACAACAAAAGCTCCTAAATCAGCTGGGAAAATATGAACATCATTATAATACTCAGACTTATATGACTGTTCATTTAAGAAACGAATCAATTCATACATAGCTTCTAATTCTTTTTTACCAAAGTACATACTGTTCATAATTATTACCTCTTTTATTATATTTATATTATATAATTCTTTATATAGGTTTATAAACTATTCATTTCTCCATTCTTCAATTAGACTCTTAATAAAAGTCATTTCAGCACCGGTGATTTCTCTATCAATCAATTTTTCCTGAGCCTTATCTATAAGCCAAGAAACAGGAATAGCATCATCAATTTCAAAGGCATCTAATAAACCTAGGGTAAACTCGACACCAGTTCTAAATGAATCCGTAATCTTTTCATCATGAATTGATTTCAAGGCATAACTCTTTAACTTATCTGCATTTACTACTTTCATTCTTTATTCCCCTTTATTGTATCTAAACAATCTTTCCAACCAAAACAATATTCAATAGGTATATTACCCTTAATGCGCTCTTCTTCAGAAATGTAGTCTGGAAGCTGTGGCATAATTTCAATTTCACTATCAGGGTCAACTAAAAATACGTCTACATCTTTTGAGACAATGATACAATCAAGATCTTGAGAATCTTCCCAAGCTGCTTTTAACCTAGTAGCCCTTTCTAGATAATCTCTAAAATTGTCAGCATTTATTCTAAAAATGACCTTCATTTAATATCTCTCTTAACTTCTTTAAGTCCCATAATGCTGGTTCTCTATAGAATAAATCAGCGATTTGAATGAATTGACAATAGAACAAATGGTCATTAAGGCCAAAGGGACAAGTATCACATTTCCAATTTGTTGCCTTGCCGTGTAAGTTACACTTATCTTTTATCTTCTGTAATACATCAAATAGTTCATCTAATTTATCCATTCTTTTTCTCCCATTCATTTATCATACAGTTTATAAAAGTCCAAGTATCACCATATTTAATAAGTCTATTATCTATATACTTCTTTATCCACTCAACAGGAACAGCACTTTCCATAGACATATTATCAACCATTTTATTGATGTGATAAATATACCAACTAACTGTATCTTTTTCTTCTTTAGATAATTCACCTATTGGGTGAGAATTATATAACTCATAGTTAAGATAATTTAATTTTTCTTTAAACTTATTGGAGTTAATCAGTTTCATTTTCTTTCTCCCAGTCTTCTATCATATCTAAAATGCACTTTTTTCTATCTTCATTTTTATGCGGAAACTTAGGGTGATTAAGAATCCATTCAATAGGAATCGCCTTGATAGTCGGTTGTGCATTTATGTCATATTCATCAACCCAATGGCATATTTTCTCATCACTGAAGCCAAATAATCTCCAACCTTTTCTACAGATTTTTACAAGTTCATCTGCATCGATCAGTCTCATTATCTAATTACCTCATAACATTTTTTATTAATTCGTCCATAACCTTTTCATAATAGGTTTTCATATAATTCATCCCATCTTCAAAGCCTTCTGTATAGTCAGTGGTTGGTACAACTCCCTTATACTTATATATCTCTACAATTCTCATTACATCTTCTATCGGTAACCCAAATAATTTCATAGGCTTATCACCAAGAATAATATGTAAATACTCTTTATCAACCAATGCGTAATTACGGTTTTTACAGTACTCCATTACCTGCTCGTGGGTAATCATTTCATTATCCATTTTCTTTCTCCATCTTTTCTTCTAATTTTAAAGCATAATCATCTGCTATTGAGTAAGCAAAATTCCATCTATATATTCTATACATTATTTCATCACCGACAAACTCATAATCAAATTTTGTTGGTGCAATCAATTTATATACTTTATCTAACTCAATACCAGTATCACTATCAATTACTTTAACACTCAGCATTGGTCTCATTTTCTTTCTCCCAATCGTTATATAACTCAATAACTTCTTTTATCATTTGAGCAAATCTCTCTGATTCTTGTTTATTGTCAAGATATTTCTCATTCTTGAAGTCATCATGCATCTTGACTATTTTTTCTTTAAGAAAGTCACGCTCCCAATCATCTGCAACTGTTGAACCCAATTTATACCTTTTCTCATACCACCTAATTATATACCAAACAGGAATGGCTTCGACTGTTGGGTAATTTTCATAAGGCTCATCTTCTTCGATAACCTCATAATTATATTGTCTCAGGAGATTATTATTTAAGTCCAATGCTAATTTTTCTGCATCTTCCTTTATACAAAATTCATTAACTATATAGCCTTCATAATAAGAGGCATAAGGTGCAGCATACACCTTATATATTTTATTAGGCTTTCTATCTGCATCTATTAGTCTCATTTTCTTTTTCCCACCTTTCATAATAGTCAAACATTCTCAATGTCTTTCCGTTACTTTGGCACATAATAAAGATTTTCCAAACATAATCTTCTACTTCATCAATAGACCAACCAGAGAAGAAGTTTAAGTTTAATGGTTTATGGTCATTAGAAGAATATAATTGTACTCTAAACTCAGGTTCACTGATAAATTCTTCATGAGTATATGGGTGTGTCCAAGGCTTAAAAGTATATACTGTAATAAAGTACTGTTTACCATATTCATCATCAAATCTCTTCTGGAACATTCTATGTACACTGGGATCAAACTCAGCATCAACAGAATACTCTTTATAACCTTTTTCTAATAATTCATTAATTTCCATTTTTCTTTATCTCCCATATCTACATTTATTTCCTCTAAATGTTGCACCTTCCCACACCCATTCGTGATATATACAATCTGGGCATCTATACCCATTTAACCTGCAGAATCTTTTGTGCTTGATTTTCTTAATCAGTCTGAGAAGTATTCTCTTTATACTCATTTTCATCATACCTCCACCATGTCACTAATTCTTTTAAAAATCCTTCAGGATATACTAAGTCACCGGTGCCATAATACCGTTTAATATAATTTTCTATCCACTTAACAGGGATTGCTGGAACTGTGGGAGTGCCATGGACTTCTCATGCCATAATATACCCAAACCCAGTTTTATCAGTTCGATATTTTAATTCATCAGCATCAATTAGTCTCATTTTCTTTCTCCCATTCGTTTATAGCATCTTGTAAACGTACTTCTTGTCCTTTGATAATTTCATACCTTTTCAGCCATTCAACTGGAATTGCTTTTACTGTTGGTTGGTTCTGAATATCCTTGATAAATTCTCTTAATCTTGCCTTTTCTGCTCTATGAGAAACCCAAGTTATTAGATTTTCATACTCTGTTTTGAATACATCAGCATCAATTAGTCTCATTTTCTTTCTCCCATAAATACTTAGAAATAATACGTTTCTCTCTCCTATCAAACCCATAATCGTTCATTATATGCTTTTGATATCCTTTGTTCTTATTGGGATCAATTCCATATCCGAATATAATAGTATACCCATTTATTCTAGTAATAAATCTGCTGAGATTCTTACGAGATAAAGTTCGAACTTTTATTTTACCCACTACTGTATTTAAATAATAAGAGTATTTATCACTAAAGAAATAGTTTTCTACAAGTTCATTATTTTTATAAATAGTTAATGAATGCTTATAAAAGTCAATTGTATATTTATCAATAGTAAATACCGGAAATAGATCAGTATTTATTACCTTGCCATCTTTAATTATTAGGACTCCATAATCTATTGCAGCCATTCATTACTCTCCCAATTCTTTTACAAACTTTTCACAGAACTTTTCATAGATCTCAGGATCATCATAACTTTCAACCATTCGGTTATAACTCTCTTCTTGTAATCTATCAAAGAGATCTTCTTCACCTCTAAAGATATGAGCAGTAGTAGAGCTATCACAAAGCATCTCATAGAAGTCATTAGCATAGCAACCAGTAGAACCATCATTACAAGGGCAACACCATTCATTACAAAACTGCTTACATCTTTCAGTTGTTAACTTATTCCACTGTCTACTTCTCATTTTCTTCCTCCCAAGCTTCTAACACTAATTGATAGCAATCTTTCACAGACCAATCATCAATACCCATTCCCATATTGTCTGCTTCATTACACTTGTTTATTAACCACTCAATAGGAATTGCTTTTACTGTTGGTTGGCTTTCGATAGCATATCGACTGAACATATCCATTTTCACTGGCTTATCAAACATATCTGTAAAGCTTGGTTTTAGTAATCTATCTGCGTCAATTAGCCTCATTTTCTTTCTCCCAGTCATATAACAGTTTGCAAAGAATTTCAGTTTCTTCATTTCCATCTGGGTAGCTACCAAGTATTACATCTATCTTTGATTTAATCCACTCAATAGGAACGAAATCTTTGTATGGTTTCAATGGACATTCAATTCCATTACCTTCATCTAGTAAACAAACACTTTTACCAAAAGCCATAGTACCAAAAGGACAATCACAACAATCTCTAGGTGTATCAATTATCATTACAGATTTACTCATTTTCTTTCTCCTAATAACCAAACCTTATAAATACAAATATATGAAGAGTAAAATTAAACCAATAATTATACACCACTTACTCACTTCTTCAATTTTCTTTATAAAAGAAGCATTATACACATCATCACAAATAGTCTCTATTGTATCTAATTCATCCCACTGTCTATTTTTCATTTTCTCTTACCTCTTTATTTACATTATTATTATAATCTATAAATAACAGTAAATAAACTAAAAGAAGGAGAAATTATTTCCCCTTCCTTTTCTTCTTAGAAGTAACTTCTTCTAAAGCCTTTTTAACCAAACATCTTTTATCCACTCGATAGGGATTGCCTTTATTACTGGTGCAGTATTTAATTGTTCTAATGAAATATGCGGTAGACAGACAATATTACCGCTGTGAACTACTTCAACTATTAGTTTATCAGAATCGATTAGCCTCATTTATATTACCCCACTATCACTAATATTTTTTAATAAAGGACAATTTTTAGGCAGAGCTTCTTTATTAGTATCTATATTATAAATATATAAAGTCTTTTTTCCATTTGAATAAACACAATTTGTATATACTATGCCAATTTTATTAATTTTAGTTTTTAAATATGGACATTCAATGCATTTAACCATGAATACTATCCCAGTCTTTAATCATTCGATTTAAAATATATTTAGTTATTGGCCCTGAAGTATTTTTATAATTATTTATCCAATTAAGAGATATAGCCTTAATAGTTGGTTCTGAATCTATCTTACTGTAACAGATTTCTAGGCCATCATCAATACCATTTTCATATTCAACATCAGAATACCTCATGGCTCCAATTTCTATCATATTTTCATATTTACTAGATTCCTGCCCTCTTTCGAAGATTATCCCCAGAATTTCATCCTTTAAATTATCTCCATCAATTAGTCTCACTTATTTATCTCCTTCTTAATAGCATCAATGTAGTAGTTCATTGCATTTCTAACTCTCTTAACCTTTTCTTCATCAATGCGGTCATCATCATCATTGTTTAAAAGAATTTCTTCCATATCCCACTTTAAAGGTTCCCATTTTTCTTTTAAGTATCTTTTGCTGTAGTAACTCATTTCTTTTTCCTCTTCTTTCTAGTAATTTCTTCTAATGCTTCTTCTATTTCATCCTTTATTGGCTCCGGGTGGAATAAAGTTATTATTACCCCTATAGAGATAAAACATAAAATAATACTAATCAAAATTATTAAACACCATTTTAATGAATTAGTTAAAAATATTTTAATCACCTAGCCTTATTTAAAATAAAGCTTACCATTTATTACATAGATAATAGTTTCTATGCCATCATAATCCATAATATAATAATCGGTAGCTTCGTCTGGTATTTCTACTATTCTTAAAGTAGCAAAAGTACCATCACATCTATCAGGAAAATCTTCGATTAATTTTATTAATCTTGGATCTTTACGGTCAACAGAATAATTATCTTCAAGATCTAAAGCATCTCTCACATAATCTGAAACAGAAAATCCACCATAATCTTTATTTAATACTATCTTCATTGCCTTTTACCGCTGGTAATCCATATATTACTTTTTCTCCCTTAGGAGTTAATTCTTCATCTATTATACACTCAATATACCAAGAAGATAATAAATCATTAATGGAATTATACCTTGAATTGTCTTCAATAATATAATCACCCTCTTTGATATATTTTGATAATAATTCTTTTATCTTGTAAATATTAGTACTTAAGCTTTTTTTCCTCATATACTTAACCCTTATTGATTTTTTACATTATTATTATATCTCAAAATAAAAAAGACAGTAAACTAATTACTGTCTTCATTTTCTTCGGTTTCTTCTTTTTTATTCCTAGTTATGTAAGATAAAATTAAAAAGTCACTAAAAATAGCTCAATTACCTCTTGTTGTAGTAATTTTATACTTTAGCTTATACTAAAAAAGGCAGATATACCTGCCTTTATAATTATAGTATACATTGTTAACTTATAACAATTACTTTAGCTGAACATTGATTCTTTTTCTAAAACATTATACCATTTCCTGGCAGTAGCTTCTCTTTTCCTTATCGCCTGATATGATGATAGTGGTGTATAGAACCCCACTACTCTGGTATATTTATCAACAATTGGTTTACCACAATGTGGACATACAGTAGTACCAATAGAAGCATGCTTATCTTCACAGACATTAATCTTGGTATTAAAGGCAAAATAAATTACACCCTGACTAGCTACATAATTTAACATATCCCAAGCCATTTCTTCATTAGGGAATCTTCCTTCGATATTAATATGAGCGATGCATCCACCGCCACACTTTTTATCAAATAAATTACCTAATCTACACTTTTCTTGGATAGTACACTTTTCCATTAATGGGATCCATTGATTAGACTCTATATAATACTCATGCTTATCTTCTCTGACACATAAACTATTTATTTCACTAAATCTCATATTCTATTCTCCTTTATTGCGAGTATAAAATTATCAAAGTTATTTGGATACACTAAGATATAATTCAATTTATTATCTTTAGCTTGATTGAATTTCTCGACATCACGTCTACATCAAACATCTAAAATCATGTTCGATCATTTATCACCTTTAGATTTTAATTCTTCTACTAAACTTAAATCATCCGCATTATTCTCATCAAACGGGTGATTATTATGAGATGGATGAATATTTAATTCAATAAATATATCTAATGATTTGATATAGAAATCGCATTTTGTTGAGTATCTATCATCTACATAATCATCATAGATGATATCATCATCACCATAAATTGTTCTTAATAAATCATATGTAATATTTTCATAGGATGATGTGTTCATAGTACCGTTTCTCTTCTTCGTTTCAGTAGCTAAAACACTTCTTCTATGATACTCTTCTTGGGATGTATTTGCCCTATCCCTTTTGGCTGATTCAGACATCCTATTATGATATAATTCACGCTCTTCAGGTGTTCAATTATCTCTCGATTCTTGCTTCTTTTCCTCACGATTTTTTATATACTCTTTATCTGCAACATCTGATCAAAATTTAAGTAAACCTTTAGACACATTTTTACTTTTATTTTCTTGGAATTTTACATAATCTTCATAATTATTTTCTTTCAAATCACTTAATTTTTCAGCGGCTTTCTTACTCATTTTAACCATGTGATCATGAATATTTGGTCAACCAAGTTCTCATCCATCATTAAGAAATAAACAAAGGTCAACTGTTTTACATTTACTATTCTGTTGACCTTTATGAATATAAGTATAAATTTTACCCATAAAAAGTCTCCTCCTAGTCTGATACCCAGCGGGCCGGCCAGCACCAGACTAGGTATTGACATTTTATATATTAAATTTAGCAACAAAACTTATCTAAATATTCTTCAACTAAATCGTAGTCATTGTCAAATGCTTCTTTTGCACTAACTTCTTTTATCTTACCTGATATATTTACTTTTACAGTATCTCTTGATTTTATTAAATAATTCTTACCATTAATACTAAACCTGTAATCATATGTTGTGTAATCACAACTTCCGTCTCTAAATAAGAGATTATCAGCTTGACATAAAATTCCTGCTGCATTTTCTGCTGGGATAAATTCAATGTTAAATGAGAACTGGTCTTTCTTTTCGATATTATTTCTTTCAAAGAATGTATCCTTAACCTCATTCATTAAATCCAAAATTTCTGTAGCAAATTCAACAGCTTCATCAGAATAAGATTTATTACCAAATTCATCAGTATTGATCAACCCAAACATATCCATTACTTCATACATTCCAATACCACCAATAGTACAGAACTGCTTATCTAATTCTAATGCACCATCTTGGTAATTAGGTAACAATCCCTTTTCAATATTTCTCTTAAGGATATGTCTCATTGATAATAAGGCCTTACAATCTAATTCTACTCGGTCACGAAGAATTTTAAGATACTTAGATCTAGCCCTCTTTAATGGAACTTCATTTGGTTTATTATACTCAAATGCTTCATAAGCTATTCTAACCAAGTTAATTGTGCTTACTCTACATGATCCTACTGAAAGAGCTGTACCACCAATAGAATTAATAAATGCGTCCAATTTTGATGTATCACTTAATAATCTACAGCAATTACTTAATACCCCCACATTATCTGAGCAGAAGAAATTGCTATCACTCCATTGCATATTATGAGCACATGCCCATCTTGCGAATTCTTGGTCTTTAAATTCTCCATCCTTGTACAAAATGGAAAATGTTATAATAGGAAAGGTAAACATATTTTCTTTACGGATATCTGCTACAACTTCCATAAAGACCTTTTGTGCTTTAACTAATTCTTCAATCTGGTCAATGGCAAAGCTACCGTCTGGGAATTCTACTCCGCCGAATAATTCTTCTAAGTAAGGTCTATCGAAAATAGATACGTTTGTAAAAGCACACTGATCTATTCTCATAAATGGTTGATTTAATCTATAAATAAATTTTTGGAAATTCTGTCTTAAATATGTATCTGGATCCTTTAAGAAATATCCATTTTCACAGTCATGCTTCCAAAAATAATAAGCCCAAATTATAACATTAGGGAGACCTACAGCTCCTGATTGTCTATTACTGAGGAATGAAGTAAATTCAATTACATCATCAAAATATGTAGTTAAATGCTTAGGTGGCTGATGATTATAATTAGATAAGAAGAATAGTCCTTCTGTAGCTAATCTAGTTAAATCATTAGCCCAGCAGTAAGGGATATAGCTAGCAGAGGTAGAATCATTCAAATAGAATCCTTTTGAATACTCTTGTTCAAGCCATTGACGTGCAGTCTTTAAACCCCACCTCTTTTTAATCTCTAAAAAGATTTTATTTAATCCAAATAACTTATCTGATGCTTTACCTTTTTCAGTCATATATGATCTAATATCTTTATGAGAAGCATTAGCGTTAGGGTCTACGGTTGTATCGGCCAATGTATCATTCTTTACGAAATTTGATAAAAATTCTGAATAATCTAACTGAGTTGGATGTATACCACTGAAGTATTCAAAATCTTCACCATACTTATCTCTAAGCATTTCAAGCGTTCTTTCGAAATCTTTATTCAAACAAAGTGTTATTTCCATAATTAAATTTCTCCTGAAGATAATGCTTTGATAGCAGCAGAAAAATTATATAAGTGATCTCCATTTACTACAAAGGGAGCTTCCTTAATATCATATTTTTCTGAAGCCTCATAGACCGCATCTGGGTCATTTATTAATTCATATTCTTTGTCCATTGAATTTAATTTTTTCTCTAAAATTTTACATTTAGGACAATTAGTACTATATACTTTTAACATAAAAACTCCTTCGTTTATTTATCTGCCAGTCGAACTAAACATTGAGTCCCGTCTCCATAGCAAAATATTTTACCCTGTTTATCAAAAGTTATGTTGGAACTTTTTACATATTTTCCAACATAACCCTTGTTTATATGACTAGCTTGTACGGAATCTGAGTAATCGGTGGTCCACCCGATTAACATATTTTTGCTATTCCTGACTTCCGTTCTCATTTTCTAATTCTTCATTTAATACTTGCTTAGGAGTTTCAGGCTTAGGCTGTTCTAAAACTGGGTTAAGCTTAACCACATAGATAATATTATTTGAACGGTCTAATTCAGCCCAGCTAAGAAATCTATAACCGCTTCTGGCTAAGATTCCTGCCAAATCACCAAAATCTTCTTTAGAATAAGCTCTTAATTCATCCATAAATTATTCTTCCACCTTATCTTTCTTCTTTGATCTACGCTTTTTAGGTTTTTCTTCAGATGGAGTTTCAATTGGCTGGAGATTTTCATCCACCTTAATTGGCTCTTCACCTGGATTGATAACAAAAATTTCAGGTTCTGTATCATCTGATGTTTTTTCTTCAACTGATGGGATATCAACTGTTTCTGGTTTAACTTCTTCTGCCCCTAAATCCTTAACTACTACTACAAATGCAGCATGAAATCTATTATCTCCAGTTAATGTAGGTATTCTATCATCTTCAACCTTAAACTCTTCGCCTTCTTTAGCAAGTCTTCCTAATTCTTTAATCTTAACTCTTTTTCTTAAGCTCTCGTTGGTAGCTCTAACTAATTTCATTATCTTTTTCTCCTTCTAAATTTTTTAGCCAATTTTTCAAAAAATCTTCTTTGTTTTCTATTTATTATTGGAGATTTATTTTCTGGCTTATATAATTCTACCTTTCCATCCGAAACGGCTTTCATAAATTTAAAGCCATCCCATTCTTTTTTAGTTTCCTCATCAGAATTACTTAAATCAGAATCCAAATCTTCTTTAAATTTATTTAAAGATTTTAAATATTCATTCAATACCTGGGCCTGTTCTTCTGGCGAAGCGGTATCAAATTCCTCAACGACTTCTAATCCATAATCAGAAGTTTGTAACCCTTCCAAAACATCCATTGCATGAGACACTATAGCTGATGCTGAATCATTAAATTTTACAGCTTCAACTTTACCCATGGAATTTTGATAGCATATAGTCACATCGGTATATCTAGGAATAATATATTGTTTTTTATCTATAGGATTATATTCTCTAACTAATTTTAGATTATCCTTTACCTGGAAGATTGGGTTCATGAAAGCTTTTCAATCATCACTAAACTTTAAAATAAAAGCTCTCTCAGTATATCCGATTTCATTAGCACATAAATATAATCTATCTGGGTTAGCTTCTAGAGTATCAACCAAGTCTCTAAGGATAGTATTAGTTAATTCTGAATCCTTCTTAACATCCCACTCCATAGCCCTTTCATTTAAAAGGTCTGAAACCAATATGTCTTTTACCATATTTATCTATCTCCCACAGTAAGTTTATAAATATCTCTATTAAAATCGGCAGTTAATCTAATCTCAAATTCATCTTTAAAGAATGTAAATAGTGAATTGTTAGTAGTAGTAATAGAATTATCTTCCATTGATATTTCTGGATTGTTTGATATAATATTATATACTGTTGAAAAGTCATCACTGTTTGTTAGATTAATTACGAAGTCATTCCCTTTCCATTCACCTTTAAATGGTATATCTAATGAATTAATAAATTCTTCTTTATCCATTAATTTCCTCCTTAACTTTATCTAAGCATTCCTGGTTTTCTTTCTTAACTGATTCTTCATCGGCCTTATTATCTACATATTTCTTTAACTCTTTTTCAATCTTTTTCTTTTGAAGCTTCTGAATAAATTTAGGCGGAAGATTATACAAATATCTACAATATAATATTCTTTGATAGTTAACCTCTAATTGATTAAAATAAGATTGTATTGAGTTAGCTTGTTCAGATGAAATATTCCCTTTAATTAGTAATTCATTAGCTTCATTAACTGCCTTTAACATTTCATCTCTTTGTTTTTGTACTGAAATTAAATATTTTTCTAAATCTCTTTTTGACATCTAATTATTCTTCCTCATCTAAGTCTATATCTATAACTTCCTTGTTATCTTTACTAAGGATGGACATAATAGTATCTATGACCTTTTTTCTAGATTCTTGGTTTAGTCCATCTTCACCAAGATGTATTTCATTTGTCTGGTTATTTATTTGAATTAATGGTTTATGATTTAAATTATCTTCAAGGGAGTTAATTGTTTGTTGAGTAGTACTCATATACTTAATTAACTGATCGTTGTTAAATCCTTCTGGAGTATCAATTAACCTGGATTCTACCTCAGTATCAACGATATTTAATAACTGAGATAATTTATTAATTCTAGCTATGTCTTTTTTACGTTGATTTAAATTAAATAGATTTGTTAATTCTTCTAATTTATCTGGGTTTGATTCATTTATTATCTTCTCAACTAGATCATTTGATTCAGTAAATAAATTATTATTCTTAGAAACTATACCGGCCGTATCTTCTGGAGATTGTATTAATTCTTCTTTATTTTCCATTAGAACATGTCCTTATATATGTTTGTAATTTTTGATGAAAGATTTTTTTCTAAGTTTAAAGTTAGACTATTTCTTCCATCTACTATGGTATTAATTACCGATTCATCTAACTCTTTACTAGGTTTAAAACTATATTTAACTGAATCTTCTCCAATACAAATAAACAACTTCCCAAACCCAAAATCTACTTCTACTAGATTATCTCCTTTTAAAGAGGCTTCTTCCACATAGTCAGAAATACATCAATTTATTTTTTCAAAAAGTCTCCCAATATAAAGAGTATCAATGGTAGTTAATTTACTTAAATCTTCTTTAATATTTCCTATCACTACTTTATCAACTCCTTCATAATATCCTTAGTGTTTTTATTTAACATTTGATTATATTGTATTTCTAACTGACTTATATATCATTTAAGTATTTTATCTAAACGTTCAGAAACATTCGAATAATACTCCTTTTTCTCTGGTACAGAATTGAGATCTTCTCTTATCTTAATTAAATTTTTTATTGTATCCATTTGCTATATCAACTACTTTTTTATATACTTCGATAATATCTTTTCTTAGGTTAGGATCTATTTCTAATTTTTTAAATGATTCATTAAATGACTTATTTTCAGTAATTGAATAATAATAAATTAGTAATGCATTAGTAAAAACCTTTAATTCTAAAATAGTAGGTATTTTAATAGTACAGCCACCCAAAGAAGAACATAAATTTAATAACCCATCTTTACCTAGAATGTATATTAATTCAGAAATAACAGAATACTCAGGATCTTCTCTGATCTTAAAAATAGAATACAATATTAAATTATATAAATCTTCTTCTTTTAATATATTAGGACTCTTCATTTCAATTCTCATAAGCCGATTTAAACATTAGATCTAAATCATATTCAGTAACCTTTATTTCATCAGATAATCCTCGAATTAATTCAATTAAGTCTTGGTTCGTTTTATTTATAACCAGCCTGACTACTGATTCCATTGAATCTGGTAAATGTCATAAAATTATATCCTTGGTTAAATGTTTTTTATAGAAAGAAGCTTCATCAAAAGTTGATTTTTCTTCTAACTTTTTCTGTAATTTTATTTGAAATTCTTGTGGTAATGTATAGCTGCTTAATAGTGATAATAGGGTAGATTTATAAATATTATTTTTAATTAAATTATCACTAAAATATATCTTTGGTATATTTTTAAAAATTATTTTTGGTATATCACTAAAAATGTCTTGAATACTTAATTGAATTAAATTTGTTCTATTCTGAGATTCTAAGGAATTAATTCTACTATTTTTATATTTATTTTCATCCCAATTAGTATTATATTCTGGGTTTATTACTTCACAGAATGTTTCCCGGTCATAAGTTAACTTTCTGAAATACATAATTGATTTCATATAATTTAATACCGATTTTACCGGCTTCTTACTTTGATCCTTATACCTACTATAAGTTGAGTAGGCCAAGAAATAGGCAAAGCCATCATAGTCAGCAATAGTATTAAAATACTTAGCTTTACTAGCTAACATATAGGCCAATAAATACATGTAAGTAAATGCCTTATCCATATCACAATCTTCTTTATAAATATTGTTATCAATTCATATAGCCATATCTACAAATCGGACGTCTTTAGGCTTTTTAAATAATGGGTTCATAATATACTATACAAACTTTAAATGGCTAATTCCATTTTCAGACTTTTCTACTACCAATGAATTATCCCTAGTAAGCTCTAAATCCTGGGTATGATGTGAAATAATAAATATACTATCAATATCAGATAAACTTGAAATAAGATCAATAATTTTATTACATCCTATCAAATCCATATTATCAAAGATTTCATCACAAACTAATAAATTACTTCTAATATCCAGTTGTTTACTTAAAACATCTCTTAAGGCTAATTGGATTATTATATCAATTTTTTGTTTTTCTCCACCAGATAGATTTTCGTAAGGTTTATTACAGTAAGTAATATCTACGGCATTTTCATTTAAAGTAAAATTTAATTCTTCAGTATTAAAAACTTGTAAAGAATATTTTTTAATTAATTTATTTAGATATTCAATTACATTTAATAATAATATTCCTCTAAACTCTCTTTTAGCTAAAGTTATCATTTGTTGAACAATATTTAAATGGGCATTTATATCAAATATTTCACCTGAAATATTTACAGATTCTTCATTTAATTTCTTAATAACATCTTCAACTCCAGAAATATCAGTAAGTAATTTATTATATCGATTTTTTAAGTCTTCTAATTTCTGGATTTTAGATTCAGTAGATGATATCTTACTTGAGAGAGAAATTTTATCCTTAGATAATTCTTTTAATCTTAGCGTATATGAATCTATTTTAGATTTTAATTCTTCTAAATTTACCTCGATTAAATGGTTGTGGTCAGCTATAATTTTTTCTTTTTCATCTTTTATTCGGTTATATTCTTGATCATAGAGATCTAAATCACCCTTTAATTTATTTAAATTATTTTTTAACTCAGTTGTATCAGGCTTATTAATGTTAGGTATTTTTTGGCCACAAGTCGGACATACATCCTTGATACTATCTAGTTTTTTAATTTCTTTTTCTAGAATCTTTATTTCTGTTTTTAAGTTATTTATTTCTTGAGTTTTCTTCTCTTCGATATTTTCTATTGGGCCTAGTTTAATATCTAACTGACCATTGCTTTCTAATAAAATACTTCTATACTTTGAATTTAATTCTTCCAGTTGTTCAGATAAATCTTTATATTCTAGGTCGTTATCTGAAATACTTTTATTGTAATATTCTATCTCTTTTTCTAATAACTTAACCTGATACTGGATTCCACCCTCTGAACTATCAAAACAATCATATTCTTCTAATTCATCACGATATTTAGTTAATTGGTTTTTATATACTTCTTTTTGAGAATTAATCATTAAAGATCTATCTTCTCTTGACCTTAGGCTTGATTTTAATTCTTCCTGTCTTTTCTCTAATTTATCCTTAATTGATTGAATCATAAAGTCAGACTTAGTTAAATTCTCTAAAATCTCTTTTCGATGTGAAGGTTTGTTGTTTGTAAATCTACTAGGTAATCCCTGCCCTAAAATTATGATGCTATTAACTAGAGTAGAATTTAAATCAGGTAAATAAGTTGAAAGTAAATTAGATGATTCTCTAATCCCCTTCCCAGATTTATCCTCACCATTAATAGTAATTTTTAAATCAGGTTTTGGGGTCTTATATCTTTTTAAAATGTATTCATTATCATCTACCATAAAGGTCAGTTCTACCCAGCAATCATCTGGGTCTGTAAAAATATTCTCTACTCCTGATGATATTCCCTGAGAAGTCTCACCTGTTAGAGCAAAACATATAGCGTTAAATAGACTAGATTTCCCAGACCCATTTGAGTAGGCGTTATCTAATTTACAATAATTTCTACCTTCTACTAAAGTAAATCCCATATCATTTAAATTTAATTCTACATCTGAGAAAGAAAAGAAATTATGTAATTTTACTTTTGAAAAAATTAAATTAATAAGTATCACCTACCTTACATACTGCTAAGTTTGGCTAATTCTTCTGATAAAATATCTGAAGGAGAAATCTTTGTTTGAACATAATCAATAAATTGTTGTAAATGGTCGCTTACTTTAAAATCTACCAATTCTTCTTTTTCTGGATTTAAAGTACTGTAGATTGTAACTAACCTATATTCTACTACCTTTGGATTGTTATTTAACAATTTGTTGACATCGGTAACTAATCTATTATTACATGAGATTGATAATACTGAATTATTTTTTAGATTATTCAAGATGTTTAAATCTTCTTTTTTATTTATATAAATTTTATAAAAATTAAAAGCATGTGGATTTATATATGGGTCTAAAGTAATAGATCCATCATCACCAATGGTCATAACATAAGCATAATGATCATACCTAGTAGCGTCTTCATTAAAATTCTGCCCGGTTAAATTACCCACCAAAATGATTTTATTTTCAATGATACCCCCGTTATGTAAATGACCATTCAAAAATAATGTACAATTATCTAATATGTCATTAATATTAAATCCTGATTGAGAAATAAATTTTCCATACCTGATACCAGATATTTCATTATGAGTTAATATTACTTTCTTTTTGTTTCCTGAAGCTAAATCATTTAATGATATCTTTTTATCCTCAGTTAAATATGGAATAAAATAAAAGTCTACTTTATCATTAATAGGTTTTTTAGTTATATCAGTAATAATTTCAGCCCTCATGGATTTAAATATCTGAACAGATGAAAATTCTAAATTAGATATATTTGCATCATGGTTTCCGGTTAGAATAATATGCGGTTTATCACTGAAATAAACATCTTGTAAAGCTGTAATTTCCATTGAGTTCAATTCCGGCCTATCAAAAAAATCACCCAGGTTAATTACTCCATCACAATTTAATTCATCAGCTAGATGTTCAGCCCAAGAGATAGAATTTATTAAGTTGTGTAGCCTTTTAGAATATTTATTACCCATAGACCTTACAATACTAGAATATTGTGAAAAATGACAATCAGAATATATAAGAAACTTTTTCATAGCCTATTCACCAAAGATTTTACAAATCATATAATCTACTAATTGGTTAGTAGATAGTCCACCAAATTTATATAAAAATTCACAATTGGTTAACATCTCATATATTGATATTAACCTATCATTAGAATATACACCAACATTATTTTTCTTTACAGCATAGTACTGTTTATCTGAAAGCCCTAGATCATCAGCATTGAATCCTGGATTAAATTGAATATCAATCACTTTTTTAAAATTATTTAGTAATATACTCAATAACCATACGTCGGGCTTTGAATCAATATAGGGGAATACTTTTAAAACTTCTAAAGCTACCTTAGGGTCTCTTTTCATAATAGAATTTGATAAATCAAAGATTGTTAAATTTGATACATCATCGTATTCTCCAGAAAGATATAATTCATTAAATATTTTTTCTTGCTGATCTTCAGGGAAAATTGAAATTTTTTTAATGTCATTTAAAAATCTAAAATATCTTACCGTAGTAACTCTATCATAGGTATATTCGTACTGAGTTAATAACCATTCTAGATCATTATAGTTAACTCCAGGTACTAAAGTCTTTATATAATCTATAAACTGCCACCCCTCTAGATGTGGGATCTTAATAGATTCTTTATAATTACTTTTCTCGCAAACAATAATTAAATTATTTTTTGATTCATAAGTTTTTAATTCTTCAATTTTATAAATATATAAATGATTATCAGGTAATAAACTATCTTCAGGGATTTCTTCCAATGAAGAAACATATCTTATTAATAAGTTTTTATTCTTTGATATCTCATTAATATACTGCTTAGCTATAAACCAACTAGAATAATCTTCTAACAGCCATACCATCGTTGGATTTAAATTAATAGAATTATTGGATATAATTTCTTTCAATTCTCTAATTTCCACTATACTATCTAACCTCCAACCACATTCTAGTTAGTAAATTTTCAAAATATCTTTTTTTGTCATTCATGAAAATATAATTTTTTCTAAAATCACTGATTAACCAATAGAGGTTCGGGTTAATTTCGTTATTGATTAAAATGTATCTAAGAATAACATTACTTAATTCTTTAACAAAGGCCCACAGAGGGAATTTATCATATTCATCCTTAAAGTTAATCTTATTTGTTATAGTAAGAGTATTTTGATAGTTAGCTACCGATAATTTATTAACTATGTTTTCACATAGAGTATTTAAAGCCTTTAAATCTAAATGGTTTAATTCCTCTACCATCCCTGGAGTACTAGCTAGCTCTAGTTCTAAATCGATTAATTCATTTTTACATAAAGGAATTAATTCTTCTTTAGAATATTTATCTAACTTCATCTCATAACTTCGAGTGATAATAGTATCTAATAAATTAGCTTTACTTTCAGCCGATAAAATAATATAAATATATTGATTAGGCTCTTCAAAAAATTTTAATAAAATATTCTGCTCTCTCTCAGATATCTCATTAGAGTTTATTATATAAATCCCATAATTTAACATTGAGTATATATCATGAATATATTCCTCTGAGATTAGATTAGTAATATCATAAGTAGGTATATCTAACTTCAATGAGATATATTCACAGATTTCTTCTTTTTCAGAGCCATATTCGCCTAATAATAAAACTGAGTGAGGAAAATTGTTAATAGTAAAAGTATCAATCTTATTCTTCAACTTCTTTTGTCCTATCATTATTTAATACCTCTAATTCATCATCTCTACACATTCTAGTACTACCATCTTCTAAATAAACATTATTTAAACTTTTATAACCATATTGATTAATAATCTTAGATTTAATTCTTATAATTCCATATTTTCCTTTAAATTTAACTATTGATCCATCCATCATAAATATTATACCTTAAAATAAAAATAGAGTAAACTATTACCCTATTTATAAAAAACAGTCTCGGATTAATCTGTTATATCAAGTTGGATCTAATTCTTTCAGATCATTAAGTTTTAATTTGTTTTCTGGGCAAGATATTTCACCTGACCAATCATAGTATTTTGAATTATATTCATAAACAAAGTGACCATCTACTGGGAGGTAATATATATTCCCACCTGGAAAACGAAGACTTAAAATTAATGAAAACCATAAGCAATTACCGTTTAACCAATTACTATCGTTGTTGAACCTTCTTAAAATAAATTCTTTAATATCATTTTCCATTATGAAACTAAGTTACTATCGGATTTAATCTTTTCATTTAATTCATTAATTTCTTCTTCATCATAATAATCTTCGAGTTCTCGGTTTAAAAGTCTATTTTCAACAGTAAGAATCGTAGCTGAACTAGATACTTCTACCAACATCATATATAAAGTAGAAACTAATTCAACGGCTTCGTCATCATCTGAATCATCTATAAACTCCGTAACCTTATTAATTAAATCTATCCCTAATTTTTCCATATTTAATTCCTATATACTATTCTACCTTTAGACAAGTCATAAATAGACAATTCTATGTCTACAGAATCTCCTTCAACAATTTTAATCCTATTCTTTCTTATCTTACCAGACAAATACCCAATGACTTCACTCTCATTAGATAAAAGAATCTTGAACTTATCTCCTGGCAAGACATCTATGATTGTGCCAGATACTCTAATCTTGTCTTTAATAGTGAATCTCCTTTTCTAGTGGGGCCGGATAACGGTACTGCCCCGCTTTATCCTGTTTACAAGACAGGTGTAATACTTTTATACTAATCCGGCGCTTCTCCGAGTTGAGTTGAACAACTATTGTCTCAGTCAAAGTGAGATGTCCTGCCATTAGACGACGGAGAAATGTTAAAGTACAGCTTTGCTAACCAACACTGGTCAGGCAGCACCATTACTACCTGTTGACCAACTGTACTGTACGTGAGGCCATTTGCTACTGCAAGGAACGCCTAAACGCTCCTGATACTCTTTCTACGCGCGTAGACGAGCAACAATTTCATCACCATTTTTACAACGATTTACCTTTAGTCTCTTTACTTTGCCCTATTGTGGCATTTCTTTACTGCTCTAGGTTGTGAAGTAAGGTACCATCGTGAACCCTTTGTGTGCAGTTATTCTCGAACACTGCCAAACGAAATAGTGTTGGGTGTGCAGTTTCAATCACACGCATCTGCTGTGGTATGGGTGTCTTACCCACCAATTTAACCATGTACGCAGCTCCTATTGTCTTAGTGACTTTTAATGCTTGTCTACCAACACTTTGTCAGGATTTTTCTTAAACTACACTCGTTCAGGCTCTAACCAGTCTGAGTGGTTGGACTTAAATCAACATCTCCTGACGTATGATATAGCTTACGGTGGGGTCGAACCACTTGTAGTCGATATTCACCGACCTAGCTCGCCACGGCTAGTTTGTTTATTTGTTACTCGTAAGCTATCTTAACAGATAAGGATTTGCACCTTATAATTTCCTTCGACAAGTCGACCATTGCCCAGTGTCTACCTATTCCACCACTGTTAAGTTACTTAGTCTTTCTTCATCCACGCCTACGTTCAGCGTTCTAAGCAAGGAAGTCGGCCTATGTTTTACCACCCGCCCTATTGGTGGTCGCTTGCACAATGCAAGCCCCAGAAGGCACGTTTCGCATTACTTACTCAAGGCTGCACCACCAGTTTTATCTTGAGATTTCAGACCTCTAACATTTCTTAAGGTCTTGGCAACTAATTGAATGTTGGCTCGATGCCTATACCTTCATTTTTACCTAGCGTTTCAGGCTCTTTTTATCCTTTTCAGGCTTTCACGCATAGTCCATTAGAGCCATGGGCTATAGGATTCGACGATAGTGGCTGATTCTTTGTTATGAGTCTGCACCCTACCAGAAGATGTTTGACACTTACTATACCGCTACACACTTCCTGCGGTTTATTCTAAATCTGCTTAGACTCTATACTTGCAAACCATTTACTATTCCTATTTTGGTGGTATTTGTCTCTGACGTTCTGTCGTCAGACTGGTTTTCTGTCCAGTGAGTCTCTCTATGACTTTTAAGTGGTACCTGTCATAGTCCATATTGCAGATTTATTGTCAAAGAAAACACCGTTTTTAGCTTTCGCTAGGATTTACCCGTTAGGAACGGTGTAGAACCTTTATTACGCATACGTTCAGTGTATGGTGAGAGTAAACTGGCAGACCCTGTAGGACTTGAACCCACACCTAACAGTTTTGGAGACTGCTGTGCTACCATTACACCAAAGATCTAAATGGCACCTCGGGAAGGTGTCGAGCCCTCATAAACACGGTTGGACCCGTGTCCTACGATTTTGAAGACCGTTCCTGTCACCGGACAGTAAGACCGAGGTATGTTGATCTTTTATTCAGAGATCTAACTGATCGTGTGGCCACACTAGCTTTAGAGTTTCCATATTGCAACTCAGGGTAGCATTTCCTTTAAGGTCACGGCCTAATGTTTAGACAAGGAAGACTCGTACCTGTAAATGTAATCATATTACAAACTGTTATCCCCAGATTTTGACACACCTCTAAAACCTTTGTTTTCTGCATTACCTTACAGTTATGTGATATATGATTACCTCATAAATGACTCCGAAGAGTTTGACCCATCTTTTTTTTGATTACATTATTATTATACATTATGGAATGTAAAATATAAACTAAATATAGAATAATATTTGATCCACAATTACCCATGAATCATAATTTAATATAGCTTTTGTAAATTTTAATTCTTTTATTTCTTCTGGGGCTTTAGAATAAGCTCCAATATATAAATGATCTTCTTTATCAGTGATAACGTTTATGTAATTAGGTAGACCATCTACCAACTCGAATAAATCTTTAATTTTCATAGTATAATCTCCTTATTTTAAATTTAGCAACAACTGGAGATTAACGAAAATACCTATTATTTTGGTTGAGGAATTTTAGGTACCAGCCTAATTATTTCATCGAAATCTGGATCCCATCCTTCAATTAAAGAGTTAAATGAAATATAACTGTTAAAATTTATTCCTTCGTGATAAGAACTATTTCTAACTATTAAATCTTTTAATTTCTGGAAAGATTCCATTATTTCACCAAGCCTCTGATTAAGTTCTCTAATAACTTCTTCCTGGTGGGCTACTTCATTCTGAGATTCATTTAATAAATTTAATACATATTCTTCACAATTACGAAATTCAGCCATTTAAATCAACTCCTTTAAATTCTTGATAATAGAAATACTTCAATTGAAGTTTTATCCAGGGTATCATTTTTAATTAATTGTTTTAATTCTAGAATTTTATCAATCAAATGATTATAATATTTTCCTGGATTTTCTACGTTGATTGTATATTCTATTTCTTTCTTATACGTTTGAGGTATTTTAATAATATCATATGATTTAAAAATAATAAACTTAGTTAAATCTAATGTAAAATCTAATAATAAATCTATAAATAATTTTAAATCATCACCATTATTATATAAAGTTTCAATTACTGTAATAATCTCATTCTTATTCTTATCAATAATAGCATTTATTAATCTAAAATAAATATCGTAACTGAAATTACCTAAGACCTGCAAAGTATTTTCAAGGTCTACTTTATCAGAATAATCCTTGCACTTATCTAAATAAGAAATAGCTTGCCTCATACTTCCCAGAGATAATTTAGATATCTGGTCTAGTCCTTCATCTGAATAATTTATTTTCTCTATTTTACAAATATGTTCTAGTCTATCTTTTATCAGATTAAGAGGTATTCTCTTTAGCTTAAACTGCTGGCATCTATTTTTTATAGTTTCAGGTACCTTTTGGATTTCAGTAGTACAGAACATAAAAATAGTATACTTTGGAGGCTCTTCAATTAACTTTAATAAAGCACTCCAGGCCTGAGTAGTAAGCATATGACATTCATCGATAATGTAGATTTTATATTCAGAATCAAGAGATCTTTGATCGGCTTGTTCTATAATCAATCTTACATTATCAACACCATTATTACTAGCAGCGTCGATTTCAATTGGACTCCCTAGTCCTTTATTTATTTTATTTGCCATAATTCTAGCCATAGTAGTCTTCCCACAACCAGATGGTCCCACAAACATATAACAATTTACAAAGGAATTTGTTTGTATCTGTTGATTTAAAATTTTAATCACAGGCTCTTGGAAAACAACTTGATCAAAATCAGTTGGCCTATATTTAATTGATAAAGAAATGCTCATTAATTCTCCTCACATTTAAGTACTGCTATAATGGAATTTATCCAACCATCGTAATTAACAATTCCATATTCTAAATAATAAATCTTTGGATTTTTTTCTAATTCTAAAGCTTTTCTCTCAGATTCAAAAACAGAATTAAAAAATAACATTTTGTTTTTATTAAATAAAACATAGAATCTCATTTATTTACCTCACTTAATTATAATAGGATAACTTTTAATAAATTTAAACTATTCTTTAGATAAAGTTTCAAATCCATCCATAGGTAACCACCCTATAAATAAACTGGTCTCATCATCAACTGCTACGCCCTTAACTTTAATCATATTGGCCATCCCATCTAGAATTTCTACTAAATATTCAGAATACTTAGGAATGATACCATTATTCCAATTAGAAGCTAAGGTAGAACCTGATGATGGATTTAGAATAAAACTTTTTAATTTTATCCTATATACTTCGCCTTTTTTCAAAGAAGTATTTAAGATCTTTATACTTCTTGGTATAAAGATCTTAGTATCTCCTGGTTTAAAATCTATTTTAGTAGCCGTAACTTTATTTAATTCATTATATAAAATTTTATTCATGATAGGTTTTATTCTCAGTAAAGTATACACTACACATGTCAGCCAAATGAAGAAGTGTAACTATAGGATATCTATCACATACTTCATTCATATCTTTAAAGCAGAACCCATTGTCCATGCCTAGATGATGATTAACTATAGCTGATATTTCTTCATTGTTTAATTCAATAAAATCCTTAATAATCATATAAGAATTAAATCCATGCTCACCAGATACAAAACGTAATTCAGGTTCTTTAATTCTATAGGATTCTACACTAACCCAATCGTATCTACCGCCATCGTCATATTTACTTCCTGATGGTGAATATAACTTCTTATTCTGAAAATATTTTTCATAAAAATTTACCTTTGAAATATCATGCAGAAGAGACACTAATACTAAAGAGTCATTATTAATATTTAAATTAAATTCATTATTTAATTTTAAAATGTTTCGGTATACATTCAAAGAATGTTCACATAAACCTCCGTAAAAATTACAATGATATTTTGTACTAGCTGGAGCGATGTAAAAGTCAGTTGATTCAAGGTAGTCTAATAATTCAGGTATACCACTACGATTGACCTTTGATAAAGCTTCAATAAATAATTTCTTATTTTCATTGGCCTTAAGAGTTAATTCTTTTTCATCCATTACATTACTCCTCAAAATTTAATAACATTTCTTTTTTAAATCTTGGTCCTACATAATATACATGTTCACCAATTTTTATATTCTCTTTACCATATCTTCTAAGATAAGATCTTACCTTATCTATAACTTCTTGGTCAGTTCTTAAAAGTACATTTTCAACTGTGGTATAATTTCTAGTCTCAGTTACTAATACCTTCCAAGGGTGGCTTGCTATTTCGTTTGGAAATATTTCTAACCAATATTCATGATTTACCATATTTTCTTTACCTCTCTTTTATTTATTTACATTATTATTATAAAATAAATAAAAGCTGAAATAAACTATTTCAGCTCGCTTTTATCTAAACCATTTGATTTGCAAAACTTTTTAAAAGGGCACCAATTGCATTTAGAAGAATATCTTTTATTAAAGGTTTTAGATTTCTCAAGTATTGATTTTCTAGCAAAGAAATAATTTACCTGTTGTTTATCAAAAGGTATTTTTTCAAAATGAATTTCTTTCTTTTTTAAATCTTCTAATATCTTTTCTTTATTAGATAGACTCTCATTTAATTTTTCATCAGCTTTAGGAATAAATACATAATATAAGTCTCTAACTTTATTATTAGTTAATCTTTCAAAATAATATTTATAAATATGAACTTGGCCACTATTTTTATAACTTGAGACGTTATTACTAGTTTTAAAATCTAATAAGTCATAAGTATTATCATCAACTTTAACTAATCCATCTATATACCCTACAAATTCATCTGGAGCTTCTAGTTTATATTCATATAATTCACACTCGGGGATTTCAGAAATAGCCTTGGGTAATACTATTTTTAATTTTTCTATTTCAAATTCATTTTCAGAATTTAATTCAGGGTAATGTGATTTATAACTTTCCAAGGCTTGATTAATATCTCTACTTTCAATGCCTTCATGGCAAGCAGTGCCAACAAATAAGGGATTATCTGGCCTTAAATCATCTTTTGGTTGTAATTTATCAATGTATTTTAATTTATATTGAAATGGACAGGCATTAAAGGCGTTTAGTAGACTATAAGATACTTTCATTACATACCTGCCTTATTTGATACATAATTCATTGCCTGCATTGAAGTGATTTCAGCTGACAATGATTTACTACATGATTTAAGTAGCTCATTTGCAGCATCTATCTTAGCTTTTAAAATAGATGCACAATGATCATAAATAAAATGTACTAACTCTTCTTCAACAGCTTCTTGGTCGGCTAAGGCTCTTAATTGATCTGAGGTATATTTTCTATCTTCTTGCCTACTAGCACCCTGTCTAGAAGTATATGCCTCGTTGTATTTATCCTTATAAGATAGCTTGGCCATATCAGCCAGAATTTCAACCTGTTCCAATCTGGAAGAAGTATAATAAATGGTAGAAGATAGGTCAATGACTATTCTTTGTAAAGATACTACATCAAATTCTAAATTATATTGTCTACATTGGTTTAAGTAATTATTTATACCATCTACTTTTTCATCTAAATCTTTAGAGTACTCTTCTACTAAAGGAGCTCCATATTCATCGTAATATTTAAGATAAGATTTAATCTTATCATATTCGACTTTTAATTTTGACCTATCTATATTTATCATTTACTTCTCCTTATAATAATCTATTAAAACTGAATAATCACCATCCAAGAAAGTCCTTAATTTCTTTGTTGGAATTATAACATTTTCATAATCTGGGTTACCTAAATATTTTATATTAAAAGATTTTTTATCTTCTGATTTTAATTTCATAAAAGTTTTTATTGGTATTCAAAGGATAACATCATGGTCATATAGCCATAATATTACTCCAGGATGAACTCCTTCTAAGTCAGATCAGTGAGAAAGATCCTCATATTGCCTAAAAGCTGAGAAGGGGAATGTATTCCCGGCGTGGGCCTTACACTCAATTAAAAATAACTCAGGCTTTTTATAACAAATAAAATCACTAATATTGCTTGAACCCATATAACCAGACATCTGGTCATTTAATCTATAAATAAATGATTCTGGTACAGTATCTATCCAATTTTTTTTAAAAAAAGCTTCGAATTTTTTTCCAAGATCCATCTTTTAACCTCTGACCACAATTCTTACAATAATTATCATTCCCTACCATCTGATTACAAACCTGACACCTGAACCATCCATTTTTATCAGGCTTAGATGGTATCACTTTTTCTTTATCATTCTTTTCCATTAATTAACTACCCTAGGCTCAGGAATAATATCTACTACACCATTCTTTTTAAAAGCTATAGCCTTATTATCACCAAAACACATTGTAATATATTGTTCTACATATCCATCAAGAATTAATTTTAAATTCTTTAAAATTAAATAGAATGAGTATGGTTCCTCAACCGATGTTCCACTTGAAGTTTTAAGAGTTTCAGTAAATTCACCATTTAACCCCGAAATAGTCAAAGTATCATTAGAAATACTAACCTGGACTAATAACCTAGAGTCAGTATTAAAGATATTTAGTCTATTTAAAATCTCTAACAAACTATCCTTACTTAATACTACTTCATAAGGGTAATTCTTATTAGCCATCTCTCTAATAGTTAAGGCTGGGACAGAAGATATCATAGATGAATCTGGCATTAAAGTAATTAATTCTATCATTGAATTACTAAACTTCAAGACAGTCTGGGTAAGAGTATCATTTAAAGCTACCTGACTCATTTCAAAATCTACTGTAGTATTATTTTTAAATAACCTAAATAATCTAACAGATTTTTCATCTAATAAAATTTTTAAACTAGAAGGTAAGGTGAATGAATTTACACAGGCTCCAGTAGTATAAGTAATAGCCCCTAATTCATCTACATAATAATAGGACTGTACCTGTTTACTGTTACTACTTTTTAATACCTCAGCCCCACGAATTAATTCTTTACTATTATTATTAAGTATACTTAAAAGGATATTACTATTAATTGAAAAAGAATTAGTTACTACTCCAGTGTTAATCTTAGGTAATTCTAACATAGTGGAATTATTAAATACTAATGGGAAAGTATATTCTCCATTAGCCTTAACCTTTAAGACTCTATCATCTACTAATAATTCAATATACTCAGTAGTAATTTTACTTACCAATGATAAGAAAGTTTTAGCCTTAACTACTGCTTTGAAATTAACTGGAGAAGTGAGATTAAATTTTACTGTTACATAATATTGCCTATTAGTAACATTTAAATTTAAGGTACTACCACTAGAGATTAATTCTAAGGCCTCATTATATAAAGACACTTCTTTTGTATCTAATGCCAATAAAATTGTCTGACACGCTTCTTTAAATTCTTCAGTTTTTACAATCATATATTAATTCTCCAATTTTTTATAACTTACACCACATTGATCAAATAAGAACTTAGACATCTTGTCACTCTCAGAATCTCCACCATAATCTTCTAGATAATAAACCTCTTTAATTCCAGCCTGAATAATTTGTAAAGCACAATTATGACAAGGGAATACGGTAACATACAAAGATGAACCCACCAGATCATTCAATTGACCCGCATAGTTTAAGATTGAATTGACCTCTGAGTGAAGAATATATGGATATTTTTGTTCTTTTAATGGTTTAGTCTTATCTCTGCAATCAAATGGTACTAGAGAGTCATTTAATTTCCTAGGAGGCCCATTCCAGCCTAGAGATAAAATCTTTCCATCCTTGGTTATACAAGAACCAACCTTAGTACGTGGATCCTTACTTTGTTTAGAAGCTATCTTAGCTAATTCGATATAATAAGATTGCTTCTTATCCATTACTTATCACCGGTGCTCCCGAACCCTAACGACCCTCTAAGAGTATCTTTTCTAATTTCTTTAACCTCTTCAATCTCACCCATCCAAACTTCTCTCATTACTAATTGAGCTAGTTTATCACCTTTATTAAAGTGAATTTCATTATCAGAATGATTAAATAGGTGGATATGGCAATTACCAGTATAATCACTATCGATAAGTTCAGCACCCTTATCCAAATGTTTTTTTGTTGATATACCTGATTTGTTCATTACTGATAAATCCCATCCGAAGGGAATATCAAAGGCTAAATCTAAAGCTACTAAATAATCACCTCTTGGTGGAATACTAAAATCAATAGGTGAATATACATCAAGACCTGATGAACCTGGAGTTCCACGAGTCGGTAATTTTGCATTATTAGATAATAATTTAACTTTTAAGGTTGGGTATTCTTTATTCATTTTCTTTCTCCTTATACACAATATTATAAATTATTTTAACTCTATTGTAAACTTTACCACAAGGTATCTTCTAAATATTTATCATCAAAGATCTTTAGACTTTCTATTGGGATAGGATCTCTGACAATGTTTTCTTTCTTCATTTTTTGTTTTCTAGCTATAGCATGATAATTTGATTCTACGGCATTTTCGCCATAATATTTATCATAAAATTTATTAATCTTATAACAAATAAAATTATCAGGTTGATCAAATTCCTTAATATCAAATAATTTATCCATTAGTTCAGATAAAATAAAAGTACTATAAAATGGTTGCGGGATATAAAATAAATATTCTTTTATTTCTAGATTTGGTAAGTCATTGAACATTCTATTGAATAGAATTAAATCTATAGCAAATTTTTTAAAAATTTCTGTTACTCGGTAATAAATACTAACATTAGTCCAAGGCCCAGAATTACCATGTCTACTAAAAACTAAAGCTACTAAGCATGAGTCTCGGTTTTTAGTTTTATCTTTATCGGTAGATCTTCCGATATGAATATTAAAGTTGAAGGTTAATGTTTTAGCCGTAGAAGTTACTAGTCTATCTTTTAAATCAAAATAACTTTCTTTGTTAATATATTTATTTACTAATGTAGTCCACTTTACTTTAGTATAATTAAAGTCTGCCATGTCAAGATGGCAATCACATGAAGGTGTACTAATTACTACATTGTTCAAATAAACTGTAGCCCCAATGATAAAGGAATCATCTTTATATTTTTCTAAATCATTAATTAACAATCTAGAAAAATCATGGTATAAATTATCAAAATCTTTATACTCTAAATAAATCATCTAAAACAAAACCCAACGGTTGATATCCCAAGCAAATGAATGAAGACTTCCACATAAATAAGTTAATGAACCAACCTTTAAATCTGGATATGTATCCTTTAATTCATTTACTACATATTCCATTAATCCTGAAGCACAATACAAATCTATGGCATGATGTCCAAAGAAATCATTTGATCTAAGTGAATAAATACAATGTAATCTATCATTTCTTATTAAGAATTGATAATTAAGACTACATGGAATTCTATTTCCACCACCTAATTTCTTTAAATCCATATCTTTTTCGGGATCCCAAATTGATAATACTGCCTGTCTTGTACCAGCATCATTTCTTAAACATTCAATGACATTTCTAAACTGATTATTTGTCCATAGCCTTTCAGCGTACTGATAACTAAACTTTCCTGTACCTTCAATAAACTTTGACCAAAGGTCAGCTCTAATTTTATAAGAATTTCCTGGATTTAATGGCTCTCCTGAACATCTATCCTTAATTTCCTGTTCACAATACCTAATAATCTTTTTAGATTCTTCAGGGTCTTTAAACATATATTCAATGGCTTTTTCTCTATCCAAGGTAGGTTTGTTAATTACAAAATTTACACCAATTAATTCTTTTACAAATCTATCCTTACCTTCAAGCTTTTTATCCTGATAGCTTTGACATTCAGTAGTAATACTTCTAACCTTCAAGTCTCTAGCTGTTTCATCTAACGCATCATAAATTGTTTTAAATATTCTAGCCATTTTAATACCCCGTTTCTATTCTATGAATGTTTACTTGATATTTTTTCCAAAACATTTCAAATACTTCCTCTGGACTAACTCTCATATAATTAAATAATTCCCAGAAATCAACCCATAATTTTTCAAGTCTTTGATTAAAATCAGTCATCGATACTAAAAAATTACTTTGTGACCAAGGCCTATTTTTTAATAAATTACATAAGCTTCCCACATCTTCAATAATAGGATACACCTTCAGAGAATATTCGTCACGATGAATAATTCTTATTTTATGTATAGCATATTCATGTCTAGTAAGAATCTTTTGTGGATCAGGTAATTTTTTAAAATCTACACCTAACATAACATAGGCTGATAAGAAGAAATTTAAAGCATCGCCTATTTCTTCCCAGAAATGTTCTGGTGGATCTTCTAAGGCCATAGACGCTTCAGTTAATTCTTCAATGAATCTAATCTGGATCATATCTTTAAACTTCATCTGGTCTGCTGAACAGTCAATTGAGAAATCATATTTTTCCCAGTCATCTATTCCTTCTAATTTTTCATATAATAAAAATTGTTCTCTAGCAGCTTTAAAGAGTTCGTCAAATGATTTAATTTCACCATTAAACTTAATATCCGAAGTATTCATTTTAATATTCACCCTTTTCCTGGATTAACTTTCTATACTTTTCTAAAACTTCTTCAGTTGATTTTAAAAGATCTAATATTTCTGTATATTCTAAAGCATCATTCCCAGTAACTAATAAATTCTTTAAATAATCTCTATATCTATTTAAAGAGTAATAAATAATAGAATTTTCATTTGATATTTTTTTAATCATTTAATAACTCCTTATAATTATCACATCTATAATTATATTCTTTAACATTATATCCATTAGATTTTAATTTTACAGCCAGTCTATTATATGAATCAATAATTTCAAAAACATTATCCTTAACCCCAGGCATCTGTTCTCTATCACCCCAATTAAGGATAGTAAATAAACCTGGATAGCAATAAACAAATAAATCTACTCTATCTAAAAGATTCTTTACTATTACTCCAGCAAATTTATTTTCACCTCTTAGTAAGGGACCATAAATACTTTCTTCTATAACTGGGAACCTATCAAAAATTTTTGTATGAGTTGAATTTACTGGAGTAAGATTACCTTCCATGAATTCAACCATTTCCTTAACAGATTTATTAGGGCCTAAGCTATGAACTACTTCTGCAGTAAAATCTACATCTTCATTTAATAAGTTAGCTAACTGATTACATAACGTGGTTTTGCTAACCACAGTTATCACATCCAAATACTACGATGTTCATAACTGTAAAAACTCACCTCCTTGGACACTTAAATATTTTTATAATTATATATTAATAGAATTAAATCACTCTGTAAACTAAAGGTTTAATTCTGAGATATACCCTTCTATTTCTTCGATGGTACACTCAGAATTTACTTCCTGAACCATTTTAATTGCCTCTTCCTTGCTGAAGCCATTTTTTATATGTTCTTCAAACTCTTCCTTTACATGGGCCTTAAAGACATCCTCATACCAACGATAGAATGAATCTCCATCACATTTCATCTGTACTTCGCATTCAGGCTCACCTGCGTGAATCATAATGTAAGCCATCCTATCAACTGCTTTATCAATATTCCATAATGGAGCTTCAGCAATAATTTCATCATGAACTGGAATTAATAAATGAAAATCTAAATCTTTTAATTCTTGGTCATAATACATATTCCTCATAGCCAATTTTGTCATTGTGGCAGATCCACCCTGAATTGGAGCATTGATGGCCTGCCTTTCAGCCTGAGCTATATAACCTGAATTGCTTTTAATTGAAAGATTATCCTTTTTAGCTGATTTAATGACAGATTCTCTTTCAGATAAACTTTTAGTTTTATCCAACAATTCGGTATATCTATTAATTAATTTTTTATCAACTTCTAATTTTCTGACTGGAGTATTTAATAATGGATTAAATAACTCTTTTTCATTTAATAGAGAAAATTCATATTTTGGTAATGAAGCATCAGGTAATCTTCTACGTCTGCCCCATAAATCCTCTACATACCCAACCTCACGAGCCTTCTTCTTATTATTATCCATCCATTCCTTGGCCTTTGGGTAGTGAGTAAAGAAGTCATCAGATAATTTCTTTGCTTCAGCAATATCTTCTTTATTAACTGGTCCATCATGAGCTTTAATTTGTTCAGCGATTGATTTAATACCACGTCCATATTGAAGACCAAGAATTAAACTTTTACACTTCGTTCTTCTTTGTTTACCTTCAAGATTAAATTCACCCTTATCATTAAATTCAGTACATTCATAATAAGGAAGATGGTAAACCATTGAAGCTACCTCAGAATATAAGTCTCTACCTTCTTTAAAAACATTAATCATTGAAGGATCTTGTGTGTTCTGAGCAAACATTCTAACTTCCTGAGCTGAGTAGTCATTACCACACAGTTTATAACGTCTACGAGTTTTAAGTACCTCGCTATTACCAGTATAATAAATTTCTACTAATTTTTCTTTAACATTAATTCTAGACACCTTATTACCATTTTCTAAAATATCTCCTGGTTCTAGGTATGAAGACCATTTATATTCATTGCTTTTTAATAGGACTTCATTTTCTATTGGTACTTCATAATGGTCATTAATTGGTTTAATTTCGGGATACTCAGTTGTAGCTACAAACATCATTCTAACCGTTACAATATCACCTCTAGCAGGGATAACCTGTAATGATGGATCAGAGCTTGACATTCTACCTGTTACTACGTTTCTATCTTCTCTACCTAATTGATTAAAGTGAGCATGTACTCGGCCATCTCTAGGGTTACAATATGTAGGCAACACATCAATATAAGTTCCTAAATATTTTTCGTATTCCCTCTTTTTTAAGATTAGAGAAGCTAATGGCAAAGTATCTTTTATAGATAATAATGTAGCTTCATCGGTAGTTTTCTTGCCATCGCTTCCAACTTTTAATACTCTTAAAACATCATATAATAGAATACCTAATTGAGTGGCCGATGTAAGTTCTACCGGGTCTGATAATTTTTCACTTAAAGATTTTTGAGTTTTACCATTTTTAACTTCATGCCTATTGGCTTCGACTGACAATCTCCATTCATTAATAGTATCTTGATATTTTTCCATTTCTTTACTAATAACCTCATTTAAATTATCTAGTTTTTTATGGAATTTTGTACTAAGTCTTTTAGCAAATTCTTTATCTACGGCGATTCCTCTAGATTCCATTTCTGCAGTAACCGTTACTACAGGCATCTCAATATTAAGAAATAGATTATATAGTCTTTCATTGCCATTCTTTTCAAATTCTTTCTTTTGATATTCATATAATTTATAAGTCATATAGGCATCAGTGGCTGCATATAATGCAAATAATTCTGGATCAAAAATTGCATATTCCATACCCTGGAATAGGTGTTCGATTGAATATTTATCTTGATCCGGGTTAATTTTATTCTTATATTGATATTTCAATCCGGCTGGTTCATTTTCATTTAAGATCTGTGAGCCTATCATCGTATCCCAATCAATTGGTAGTTTAACCCCACAAGTATAATAAATTACCATGTAATCAAATTTACCATTATGAAATATACATTTTGTTTTATTTTCTAATAATCTAGTTAACTGGTGATTGATTTCTTCTTCAGTTACCTGATTTGGTAATTTCTCTTTAGTATTTAAATTAATATGATTAACTGGTACATAAGCGTTCTTTTCACCTGGAGTATATATACATAAACCCATAATCTTACATGTTAAAGGGTCTAAAGAATTATTTGTTTCTGTATCGACTGAAATAACTCCATTAGAAATAGCCTTATCGATATAATTTTTTAATTCATCTTCAGACTTAATTACTATAGTATCATTTTTATAATTACCCAAGATACGGTTGACGTCTTCAGTAACTCTTTTTATCTTCTCCCCAATAGAAATATTTTTAGACTTCAAGAATTTATCTGTACTAACTTCAGATAGATCTTTTGGTTTCTTTAATTTTTTTATTATCTTATCAGTTTTATCATTATTTAAAATAATGTCAAAATTTGCACCAAAAAGACTTTGTTGAATAATTTTTTCCATTTAAATACCCTCTTTTAGTATATTAATACTAACATATTTATACAGTTTATGTAAACTAAAAAAAAAAGACCGTTAGGTCTTTTTTAATAAGTTACTCTTCTTGGTGTAGCAGTAATTACTTCAGCTGGTTCTTCTTTAGAATCCTTAGTGTTTCCTAATAATTCTAACATGCCATCAGCATCTTTTTCTGTTAAAGCATTACCTACTACAGAATATTCTTTAAATGCAGAGAAATCTACTGGGTATAAACTTTCATTATAGATCTTCTGATTTGCTGGTAAAATTGAATATGTAGTCTGTAAAGATCCCTTCTCACCTGATCTCTTAACCTTGAATACCATTTCAGAGATATCTCCATATTCATCAAAGAAATCATTTAAGGTTGATACATAACTAGTTGGTCTTTCCCAAACCTTAGGTGTTAATTCAATATCTCCAGCATCATTCATAGTATATTCTACTAATCTAATATAAAATCTTTCACTTACTGGAATTCCTGCAGCACACATTGGGCAGTCCTTAATTGGAGAGTTATAACTTTCTCTTAAGCATTTTACTCTTCTGAACTTTCCATCAATGGTAGTCTGATGTGTTGGGAAAATATCATTATAAAGTTCTTCAGGTGAAGTGTAAGCAAATCTTACAACGGCTTCATCTCCATCATTTTTTAATGAAAAATAACTAACTCTTGGGCCTGAATTCTGAAAATTATTAGATCTTTCCTGTCTTTCCTTCTGTCTTTTTAAAAATTCTTCTCTACTAATATACGGCATTATAATACCTTCCTTTCAATGTGAGCCTAACTTTTCAGGCGGCTCTAACCTTTTTCTATATTAATACTATATCACCTATAAAGGTAATTCGTAAACTAAATTATCAAATTCTTCTTTGGTTAAATCATTTATATCCTTCCCTTCAGGAAGTTTTATTTCATCAACGAATACATCTTTTCTAATTAATTTTTTAAATCTATAGGCCCCTTTTCTTCCAGCGTAATCACCATCGTAACAAAGAATATATCTTTTTATATTGGTATTATTTAATGATTTAATTTGGTCTTCAGTTGTACCGGCTCCTAACAAAGCTATAGCTGGGTAACCATAAGACCAACAAGTCAAGGCATTGATTTGACTCTCACAAACAATAACTTCTGAAATATTTTCTTTAATAATATTATACAGAAGATATATTACAGATTTATCTGCACCCTTGCCAATGATGAATTTTTTTCCTTCGGTAGACCTTCGGGTTAAAAATGAAATTTTACCATTAAGATCTCTAACTGGGAATACTAAACATTTACTTAAAGGGTCATATTTAATATCGAACTTTTTTATAACTTCGTCAGATAGTTTTCGTTTACTCATATAAGGATGGTAATCTGAAAATCCATCTAAGATAGATTCATCTAAATACTTTTTTTCTTTGGTTTGTTGAGTTAAATCTATTGGCGGTAGATCTAAACTCTTTTTAAGTAAATTATAAGAATAATTTTCTAATAACCACTGTTCTCCAAAGTATTTATCTTTATCAAAGCATGCTCCAATAAATTTATCTAACCCACCTGACTCTGAGCAAGTAAAGCAATGAAATGTACCAGGTGGTATTTCAGAACTATCTCCACAATTAATAGTGCATGAGTTGTGTCTTTCAAGTCCATCTTTATGAAATGGACATGGGACAGAAATACTATCACCGATTAATCTAATATTATTTAATTTACCATTATATATTTGGGATTTAACTTTTTGTAAAGCTTCAAATATATCAACTTCTAAAACTTTATCTCTTATTATAATTTCTGACATTAGAATACTCTTTCACCTAAATTTTTATTATTATCTTGTTTATTTGATTCAGCTTCACTTTCTTCTTCATCTTCCTCTGGAGCATATTCAAATGTACCGGTATCAAAATTTACTACATAGGATAAAAGATTCTTTGTATAACCATCTCTAGCTTTAGCAATGTTAATTTTCATTAGATTATCATTTTTGGATAGGAAAATAACTTCAGTAGCATCCTGCCCAATTCTATCTGATAAACTTAAGTTCTGAGTCCCAGCTAACTCGTTATTTTCTAAGGACGATCTATTCTGTTGTGAGGCTACTACGATTGGGATTCTTTTTTGAACCTGTAAATTTTTCAAAGCTTTACTAATTTCAGCCATTTGTTCAAATGATTGTCTATAATGGCTATCAGTATCTAATAAACTTAACTGGTCAACAAATAACATATCTAAATCATACTTCTCAACAAAGCTTCTTAAGGTATTTACTGTTACTTTATTATCTGGAACCATATCTCTGGTTAAAATATAAAATTTACCCTTTTGTCCAGAACTAGAAAGATTATCTAAATATGATTTATACATATTAGAAATTCCAATATTACCATGAGTGATTGCTGAATTAGAGATATGAGATACTAAGGTATCATATCTACCGGCTATCTTATCAACAGTCATTTCACCTTCATACATTCCAACCTTTAATCCAGCCTTAACTGCTGCTGCAGCAAATTTAACCATGATTAAAGTCTTACCAATTCCTGCTCTAGCTGAAATTACAAAGTATGAATTCTGCCTATCAATGCCTCCGCCTAGAGCCATATCTAATTCTCTAAACCCGGTAGTAACATAATACTTATTAAAGTCATGACATTTTTCAATATATGAATCGTATCTTGAAACATCAGACAAAATGTCAATAGCATCCATCTTTTTATTACTAATAGCATTATCAGCTGATGAAGATAATAAATTCATAGCTTCATCAGTTTTACCATCCATTAATAATCCTCTAATTTTATTAAAGGTGGATACCAAAAACTTTTCGTTATGTTCTCTATAAATTTCATTTAATAAATATTCTTCAGATTCATTGACCTGGATAATTTCGAATTCAGGGAAATTTTTTAAAAAAGTAGCCTGATCCGGTACCTGATTATATGTGAAATAATGTTTATTAATAAAATTAAATTCTTTTCTTAAATCTGGGAAGTAATCTGAACTCAAATTATTATCTAAGATGAAAGAATAATCCCCAGTAGATAAAATTAAATTAATTATCTGTATCTGAGTTAACATTACATACCACCTCTACTATCTCCATCATAAAATATTTTCACATCACTATATCCTACTACTCTAGAATATAACTTACCTCCCAAAGTTTTTTCTAAACCTTGAGGTAATTGATTAGAGGTATATATACATGATTTTAAATTAGAAGTGCGATAATCAACCCAATAATATAAAGTATTAAGGTCATAATCAGATAAATATTTATCTGCTATATCATCAAACACTACTAAATTAGCCGATAAAATATTCTTTTCTATATTTCTAACCTTTTCAGCCAAGGTAGAATCATTAATTGATAATTTCTTTTCATTTAAAAAATTACTAACATTAATAAATAAACCAGGCGTATCTCCAGGGTAAGAATACTTCTGAACTTCTTCTATATAGGCTTTTAATAACTTAGTACTCCAAGTAGTTTTCCCATTTCCACAATGATTTGAACAAATTAATAAATTATTACCTGATTTAACGAAAGCTTTAATATTCTCCTTAATTTCTTTTAACTCTCTAAATGTTGGCTTATCTTCAGCACAAGCTTTTAACTCAATTTCAGGTAAATATCTTTTAGGAATATTTGAATTTTTTAAATATAATTCCTTAAACATAATTTATACCTCTCATATTATACATTTATTATATGAAATCAATTAAATTAATCTAAACTAAAATATTTCATCATCTATTTTTTCTTTTGATTTTACTGATACTGCTTCTGATACAAATTTATTTTTCTTAAAATTTTGGTTCTTATCCTTAGATAAATTTTTCAGGTATTCATTAAAATAGCTTTCAAAATTATCTCCTAATATCTTTGTCGGGGTTAAAGAACCATCACTCATCATCCCGTTTTGGAAAACATAAGGATGAGCACCCCACTGTTCGAATTTAAAATCAATTACATGTTTAATATCATCAAGGTTAAACCCAAGTGAAAATATTTTTTGAATTTTCTTTTTAATAGTTTGATTTAAATGAAATGTGGTACCACATACTTTATTAAAATATTTAATAATTGAAATTTCTATGTCTGATTTTTTTAAAGCTTTTTCGAAATCATTATCTTCTTCTTTAATATTTTCTATATTATTATCTTTATTATTATCTTGGATTTTGGTGGTACCCATCGTGGAATTTCCAGGATCTAGATCATTCAAATTCCTTGATCCCTCAGAATCCATGTCCTTATCAGTATTAAATTCATTAGAATCATTCATAGAAGCTTCTACTGCTTTATCAGCTAATTCAATATTAGCTCTATAAACATTAGTGCCCTTATCTGATTTCGTTTTCTCTTTTAGAATTAATTTTCTATCTACTAAATATTCTAAGCTTCTCCTAACCGTCGACCTATTTGAATTGATTAATTTACAAATATAATCTATACTCCCCCAAAAGGTATTAACTCCATCTTGAGTCATACTAAAGATTATAGCGTATACCATTAAATCATTACCACTAAGATCTAAATATTTACCCATTCAGCTTTGAATACTGAAATAAGTATTTTTAGCACTTTTATATTCCAAAATATCTTAACCTCCTCAACTTTAAGATAATTCATCTTTTAATAAATATAATAATTTTTTAACCTCAAAGGTTAATTTAGATTCACGTAATTCTCTTATTTTTGTGATAGTTTTATCATAATTTTCAGATGAAATATTATAACTTGACTTATAATATTCACGTGAACTTTCATCTAATTTTTTAATTAATTTAACAACATTTTTAATTGACTTCCATTCATTAAAACATATTTTATCTAGGATGATTATATCTAAGGGGTCATCTTGGCTTTGAATTAAATCTATTAATCCACCTTCATATTCACTGGTAGAATATATATTAAATAACCCTTCAGCTGCATCTGAATATTCATCATGAATTTCATCAATACTTAAAGTGTTAAAATTAGTTTTTCTTTTATATGCAGTAAGATTTGATAAAAGTACTGATCGTTGTCTTTTTAAAACCATATGAAAAGCTTTATCTGGAGCTTTTGAGTCCTGGTATAAACTACTAGATGGGTTTTCCCAGACTCTTTTCTCTAATACATAATTAATAGTATCAATAAGTATATCATAACATTGTTCAAATGGTACATGCTTATTACATTGTAAATAAATTTTCCCAGTATATCCCCAGTATCTACATACTATTCCAGAATAGAAACAATCTCTAAGGTGAGGATCATTTTCGTTTTTGATATATTCAAAAAATAATTCATTTTGGTTGTAATTTTTCCAGTTAACTTCATCGGCTAGGTATCGATAACTACGGTATACTTCCTCTAACAATAAAATCACCTACTTTATATATTTTAATTATAGGTTCAAAACAAAAGTGGTGTAAACTAATTTATACCACTTTCTAATCCCAGAAGATATTTTAATTCTTCTGTCTCGTTATACTTATTATCAATGATATAATCAGATATATCTTTTTTAGTATTTATTAATTGAAATACTCTTTCATCAATGGTATCCTTGGCGATTAAATCATAAATGATAACATTTTTTGTAGTACCAATTCTATAAGCTCTATCAACTGCTTGTTCAAATTCAGCATAAGTCCAAGGGGTATCTAAGAAAATTTCATAGCTAGCTGCAGTTAAAGTTATACCAGTCCCCATTTTAGAAGTAGTACATAATATTACTTTATACCTTTCATCGTTTTGGAATTTATAAATGTTGTCAGCTATTTCAGTATCAGATTGATCCCCGGTACAAAGTAAAGAGTCTTTAATTAATTTTTTTAACTGATATAAAGGTTCTTTAAAAACTGAAAAGATAATTACCTTATTACCATTTGTAGTAATTTCTTCAACTAAATCTAAAGCTCTATCTACTTTTATATTTACTAATTCTTTAGAAGATAATAGTGATGGGCAAGTAGTTGCCTGTCTTAGTCTAGTAATCATTCCCAGTAAAGAAGTATTTTTAATATTGACTCTATCGGCTTCTTCAACCAAACCATTCTGAAGATCAGTATAAAATTTTTGTTGACTTTCAGGTAATTCTAAATATTCAGGAATAATAAACTTTGGTGGTAAATTTAATAACTCTTTAGATCTTCTAAGTGAACATTCAGCAATTTCATTTTTTAAATTATCAATATTTTTAAAACCAGCTATACTTTGATGGCCAAACTTTTGTTCTATTACACAATAAAAATTTTTAAAATTTGTATATGTAGATTTTTCATACCCAATAAATTTTAAAGGAATAAAACAATCAAGAGGATTATTTACTAATAAAGTACCGGTTAGTCCAAAATGGTATTTACCTACCTTTGATAATTTTAATAAATTTTTAGACTGTATAGAAGTAGTCGCACCTTTCAATTTATGTATTTCGTCTACGACGACCATATCAAAATTATTTTTACTACATCTAATTCCTTCTACAACGGTAGAATCTCTCAGGCTTTCAACATTAATAATTACAAAAAATTCATCAATTTTATTATATAATTGTTCAGCTCTTTCTCTAACTGAAGTATAAGTAATATTACCCTTTTTATTAACTTTCTCCCCGATGACAACACAACTCAAATTAGAGAATTTTTGTATTTCTTTTTTCCAGTTTTGTTTTAAAGTATTTATTCCACAAATAATAAGGCAGTGTTCAATATTATACTTTTCTTTTAACTCTTCTGCGGCATAAATTACATCTAAAGTTTTACCTAAGCCAGGGACATCTAAAAGGAGACCATTTTTTATATTAATCATCCATTTTATAGCTTCTAGCTGATGATCAAATGGTCTTACTTTATAATCCAAGGCTGGTTCTATTATTTCTGATAAATTTTCGTCAGGTAAAAAATCTAAATTAATATCATCGAGAAGGGTTAGGTTATCTATTAAATAAGATAACCTATTTAAAGGTACTTCCCAAAACTTAAAATCTTTATGATAAATTGATCCTTCAGTATTTTTAATTATCTCTAATACGTTAGGGTTATAATCAAAAGAAATAAATAAGGAAGTCTTTCCTACTACTTTCTTACTATTATTTTCAAAAACATTAATCAAACAATGAGCTCTCCTCTAATTTTAATTTCTTAGGTCTTTTAAATGTAGTGACATATTCTTCTTCAAATTCATTTGGAACTAGATCTACTTTATAAGAAATATTTGCATTAATCTTCAATCTTGACCCACAATTATCGCAAACATAATCTTCTGTTAAATTAGGTTCGTCTCCTAAGAAAAACTCAACTCTCCCAGAATCATCCTTTACTATTTCAGTAGGTTTCCCTAAAAGATCATCCGGGAAAAATATCTCTGAAGGCAAATATTGCTGTCCACAAACCGGACAGGTAATTAAAATTAAATCTTTATTCATTTTATAATTCTAATCTCCTACTATGGTTATATAAAAATCTGATATTAAATAAAAGTAACATTAAATTAATTAGAATAATTGGTAATGATTTTAAAGAAAAATCATCTAAGTTTAATAATAATAAAGCCTGGATAACTAAGATTATTAATAAAACTTTTTCAATTGATGGTTTTAAATATTTCTTATTCATATAATATACAGATCCTCTCTTTTATTTACATTATTATTATAGAAGTTTTTTAATTTTTGGTAAACTAAAAAAGTGAACACCTTATTAGATGTTCACCCATATATATTAAATAAATACTCACACAGTATTTATAGACTAATTTTAACTACCTCTATCAGTAGTAGCTACCCAGTTACTTCCATTATGTACATATACTTCTTTTGCTTCTACTCAGCCACTGCCATTATGTACATAAGGTTTTCCAGAAACCCATCCACTTCCATTATGTACTTCAACCCTAGGGTTACGGAGAATAGTAGTTAAAGTCAATGTTCCACTCGGACTCATAGTCGAAACATAATCACTATTATCCATATTAACTGAAGCACTAACCGAGATGCTCTTAGTACCATCAGCATTATGAGGTATAGATTGTGTAGTATTGCTCTTTAGAGTCAGGGATGAATAATTTCTAAAATCGTAACTAAACTTACCACTATAAGAAGTACCATTGATATTAATACTTCACGGACATGTAGAATCATAATGCCATAAACCATATCCTTTATTTTTAGTTAATACTAAACTAAAAGTAACTATAGAGTTATTGTCGCTAGCACTACCAACACTAGTTTCAGTTACATATAAAGTTGTAGTATAACTTCCACTGCTTGATGAATATTCTGCCATTAATTAATCTCCTACTCTTTAAATCTTAATCCAAATATCTCCTGTAGATCCACTTGGCTGGGAAGATTGAATAATAATATTTCTTACTACCTTACTAGTCAAAGCCACATTACTTGTAGCTCCACCTATTGAGATTTTATTTTCATTTAATCATTTTCCCTGCGGTGCTGCCAAACTATAGTTACCATCAGTAGTAGTTAGATTATTAGCTACCGGTCTCCAGGTATTAGTATCAGTATTAGGATTACCAGGCATGGTAACAGTAATATCTGTTCCGCCAACAGTCGCAATTGTAGATTTAGTACCCCAAGATAAAGTAACATTCTTATTAGAAAAACTATAAGTAGTATTAGTATCAGTTCAAGGTACATTAACATATGCCTGTCCACTACTATTTAAAGCTACTGGATAATTTTTTCCACTTTGAGTATAACCAGTTTTAATTCCACCAATTTCACTTGTTGAAGCCTGCTTCAGTGAGAAAGTAGTACCACTTAAATTTAAACCTGTACTAGCAGAATAGGTAGTATTATTATCTGGAACAGTTACATTTCCTAAGCTTGCACCATTTTTATTTAATAAAGTAATTGTATGGTCGCTAATTGAAATAGAAGATGCATATGAAGCTTTAATATTATTTCCTGATTCATCTTGAGTAGCCTTAGTAGCAGTTGCAGAATTAAGGCCAATGCTTGTGCATGAAACAGGAACTCCATTAGAAAAATATACAGGCTGAGAAGCTGAACCGGCATCTGAATTTAATTTTGAAGCTACAGAAGCAGTACCAGTTAAATTAGCAGTAATTGTTCCAGCTGAAAAATTACCGTTTGAATCTCTTAATACTAAAGTATTACCAGTATTTGTAGTAGCAGTATTTCCAGCTACTGCTGAAATTTTACCATTCGATTGAGAAATAGTAGTAATATATTTCCCTGTACCACCAATATCACTAACATCTAAGCCATCAATAGTATTATTAATATTTGAGATACTATTTTCTAAATCAGTTTTTAGGCTATTGACCGCATCACTTGAAATAGGTAAATTTGATCCACTTTCAATAGTATCTGTAGTGGTAACTGACTTACTATCTAACTTTAAGAATGACTCCTTAACAGGATTACCTGAAGAATCAGTTAATTGTAATGAATAATAACCAGGTCCAGTAGTAGGAGAAGAACCTAGATATAATCCATTAAACCCTGAATTATCATCTAAGGTTGTAGATCCATTTGAATAAGATACTAATCTATATGAACTGTCTAATCTAATTGAAGCTACACAATTATTTCCTAATTCAGATAAAGACTTTTGTGATAAATTAAAATAATATCCATGTACTACAAATTCTATTCCTTGAGTGTTATCTAGTTTAATTATATAGCTATCATTATCGGTGACAGCTCTAATTATTCCAGTAATATTTCTCTCTGAAGTAAATTTACTATCATTAGTTTTCCTTAATGCTGAAGGAAACATTTCTACGCTTTGAATTCCCATAAATTAAATCTCCCTATTATTATTATTACTTAATTCTATTCTTCAAGTTAAGTAAAGATTTGTATTTGCAGATAAAGTTACAGGTGAATCGAAATCTACCTGTGCATAATATGTTTGATTAAATGATTTTGATGATAAGGGTGATATACGAATTCCATTTATTGAAGTACTCTCAGAAGGTAAGACAGTTTCAGGGACAAAGAAGGTAAAGTCTATTGAAGCTCTTGGCTCTTCACTAGTACCCAAATCATTTACACTAGTAGCAGCTTCATATAGAATCCCATATGGAATTATGGTCGATTCATTACCGGTTGGTCCTGTGAGTAAATAGAGATAGGCTGGTCTGTCTTCAGGGTTATAACCGCCTACAGCTACTTCTAAAATATATTTAAAAAATTCAAAGGTTCCGTGGTTATGTTTTTTAATTACCTCATAGGTTCTTTTTCCATGTCTCAATTCTAGAGTAACGTTACCATCATAAAGGGATGAACCCTCTCTTATTGATAAATTTTTATCCATTAATTTCCTCCCCATTAGAATTAACATTAACTACATCATTTTTATACCATGTAGCTCCTTCATTTGTAGAATCATCACCTGATGCCATGTAAATACCCATATTTTCCTCTTTGATAGTTCTTGATTCGGCAGAATCTCCAATATCCATAGAAGTTAAGTTATCTGGGATAGTAGTTTCTACATATTCTACTATTCTATAAGTTGTACCTGAAGGTAATAAATATTCAAACAAATCTTCTATAACACCAGCACTTGCTAATTGCTGCGGTATTCTTACGGTAACTAAATTACCATCCACTATTAAGGTATTTAATGATTCATCAATAACTCCGGATAATTTCCTAGACCTCATTAAAATAGTTAAACAGAATTTTAATGCCTGAAGAGTACCTTTCCTCATCATGATGTACTTAAAACAAGAAACAGCTGAATCTAAATCATCCAAACTCCATGAATGTTTAGGGTCAAAATTTAATGTTTTAGATCTTAAAGTTGACAACTTATTATCAATATCAGGGCCCCAAACATCCATATTATCTATATACATTTTACATAAATTATATAAAATTGTATATATTCTAGCCAATTTTTGATAATCTCTAGATTGTTTACTGTATTCATATGGAGTTTGTTTTATAACATCTATCATATTAAGCCTCTCTAGAATTTCTTCTTAAAGTAAGATCCATTGATTTTAAGATTTCAAAGTTAGAATTTTCTAAATCAATTTGAGGGATGGTAATAATATTTGCAACATTGTTTTTATCCCAGAAAATATTAGGATTTGTAATATCCTCATCCTGGATAGCCATATCACTATCAGGCTTATGTATATAATAAGGCTTTATATCTGGTTTATTAGAGTTAGAAACAATCTCGTTAATTCTATTTAAAACAGAATTTAAAGTTACAAAAGATAAATTAGAATTTATTCCATCAATAACCATTGGATTATAAATTACTATTGCCTCAGTATTAGTTGGTCTACTACTCCAAGTAATTTTTAAGGTTAAATTAGTATTAATTGTTTGAGAGCCTGAAGTTTGTTCTACATTACCCGGATTACTATTAGGTACTAGTACTGGTGATAATAAATACATATTAGTATCAGTAAGAGCCATAGAAGTAGCTGGGCTTGTTGAATTATAATCAATAAAATTAATTGGAGTATCTCCATTATAAATTTGTACAGTTATCTGTCCAGCTGTAGACTGTGGGTCTTCAGGGTCTTTATCTCTTAGTAAGAATACAGGTAAAATATATTGCTTATATGTTTCACTTAGATCATTAAAAGTAACATTATATCCGAAAGGAAAATCTAGCTCACCATCATCACCTGAAATATTAACTCTATAACTTCCATTAACATCTTCTAGTTCCTGGGTTTCAGAACCAATAGTAATGGTTGGTGATGTTTCAGTATATGACATTAAACCAACTGGAATATTATTATTTGAATATAAGGATAAATCGATAGAATTATCACCGATTAATTCTAAGTTGGTTGATGACTGAATAGTAACATTGTTACCTGAAGAATTTTGAATCGTTGTAGTTTGTTTTTCTCCCGAAGCATTTAAATATTCAATGGTAACTGATTGATTATTACCTAGAGTCTGTGCCTGTAAATCATTTAATGAAATATCAAGTCTGCTTCTAATTTCATAATTGAAAGTGCCATTATATTTTAAAGTAGTAGATGAATCTCCAATAATATAAGTTATAACTAAATCATCACCACCGGCTGGAGTCTTTGGTAAAGTTTGCCATTCATTAGTAATATCATCTACATCACCTGAAATAATTAATTTATCATCAGGACCTAAAGTAACAATATTCATTTCCTGAATTTTAAAGGCATTACCCTCACCAGAGAAATCTTTATTAACCCAAGTAATTCCAGCTGAATAACCTTCTTCATTTATTGAAGTTATAGTTACATTAGTATTACCTAAAGCCCACTGGGTATTATCATTGCTAGATCTTGTTAATTTAGTTCCAGCTCCTAAGATTACCATTGAATCATATGAGAGGTTACTATAGATGAAATATTCACCTGAATCTAAAATAACTGATCTTTGGTTCTCTTCAAATAAAATATTTCCAGGATTATTTGTTATCCAGAAACAAGGAGTACTAATATTATTTAAAGTGGTTTCTAATAATTCTCTTATTTCTATTTGCTGGCTAGCAGATAAAGCCAGGAACTGACCTGAAATCTGGGCTCCAACTTCATTTGTATAAGTTTTTTCTACCTTAGTTCCTGTAGAAGAATCAGTATACTTCATATCAAATGATGTTCTGATTGTATCACCTGGGCCATATTTATCAACTTGGATTTGATCATCCTTAGTATATAACATTATTAAATATTCACCAGATTTTAACCTATAGTCAGTGTTGGCCTTTACTACATGATTATTTAAATCAGTATCACTTTGAGCTCCGCCTAAATAATATCTATAATAACAGTATACTGGGTATATTTTAGTAGAGTAATAATTAGGGTAAGCTATCTGTACATATTCATTCTGTTGAACAACATGGTTAATACTTCCACCATCAATTTGATTGACTACTTCAGAAACATCAATAGACAGAGCTCCACTTGGTACTACCCTTGGATTAGAAGTACTAAAGGTTCAGTTACCAGTATTACCTGAAACATTATTATTATAAATTCTTACATAGTCATTATTTATGTTATTAGTAAAATATAATTGCTCACTATCAATAGGAGTATAGTTAGTTAAATCATTATTAAAGTATCTAACAGGTGTAACCTGTAAGGTCATTCCCACTGGTAATTTTTTACTACTACCATTAGATACAGTGAAAGTATTACTAGAAGTAGCTTCAGGGATTCTTAGTTCAACTCCCCATTTTCCTTCAGAAGTTTCTTCGCCTGAGAATTCTACACCAGTAGTCTTAGTTTCAGTTGTAGCACCACCACTGCCACTGCTAGAAGGAATTACTGACTGAGTCTCAATATTAATAATATCTGGGAATGTTTGTAAATCCTGTTGACCATATTTATAATCATAATTTTCATCGATATTAAATAAACATAATCTTCCAGCTAAAACGTTTTTAGCTACTAAATCAACTAAAATTTCTGAATTGGTAGTACTATAAACATCATATTCAGTAATTTCATCACCAGTAATTACATTCGGATTATATTTTACAGCTACTGGTCTATATTCAAAATCTTCTAATCTAATACTCTTAATACGGTCGTCAGCATTATTTAATACATCTAAGACTTCATCATAATTTAATTCTTCACCAAATTCTACCATTCTAGCGTTAAAATTTGAAGAAATGGCTTTATATAAATTTTGGAAAATTTCATTTTTCTCTTTTTCAGTTACCTTTGAATATGGGGTTACTGTAACATATAAAGGTACGTAATTTTTAAAGTAATAAACATCGTCAGACTCAATATCTTTAAAAGTATGATTAATACATTTTAATTCACCTAAAGAAGTCTTTATTTCCTTCATTGTTGGAATATCAGCAGGTTCAAAAGATTTCTTAATTGCATAGCTTGGATCTGAAGCCAAATAATCACTCATGCTAAATGCTTTCAATGCATGAATGCATAAATCATAAGGAGTCATAGCCTCACTGGCAGTTGAAAAATCCTTATATGATAATGAAGTTAATGGAGTCTCTACACCATTCTTTATTACTGAATACCCAGTACCGTTGAACCAGATATCTCCTTCATTTGAAGCTTCGCTCTCATTTAATACAAAATGGTAAGTTAAGGAATTAAGACTTACATTTTCAAAATATTCACCATACTGGTCAAATGTAATAACATTAGCTGAATAGTTATAATCATTTCTAATATCAGTAACTACATCATTAGAAATGATTGGATTATTATATTCATCCTCAAAATTAAAAATGGCATTAGTATAGTCCTTTGTAGTTACTAAGGTATCAAAAGTACCAACTACCTTTTTAAATGATCTATACATTTCATTTATAGTTTCAGGGTTTTTACCATTAAAGATAGAAGATTGATTGGATATCTCAAAATCTTCACTAACTTTTATATTATACCCTTCTGTAGTAACATATTCTTTTGGAGTTTGAATCTTTATTAATTCATTACTCTTAATATTACCATTTACACCTGTAGTAGAAATATATCTAATAGATAAACCATTTTCGATGATATTTACAATATCTGTAGGAAATTCAATGTATGGTAAATTTACACTTGAATCAAAGTCAAATTTATAAATCTTTGAACCTAGTGGTTGTGTTAATAAATAATTATTTCTAACCCATAGGTCACTGTCGTTACTACCATAGTTTTTAACAAAAATACCATTCTGTGGAATATAAATATTAGGTAAATATAATCTATTATTTTCATCAATATTTTCAAGTAAGATCTGGTCAGTACCATTGATTTTTAAAGTATTAAGAGTACCCTCCATAAATCTACATGAAGAAGGAACTCCTGGTCTATTTATAGTTAAGTTACTAATTTGAGTATAAGCTACGTCTTCATTTTTATTCGTAGCTACTAAGGTGAAGGCCGGGATGATGAAACCATTAACATTAGTTTCATCTTCTGGTTTATAAGTAATTGTTACATCTCCAACCGCAGACACATAGTATCTTGGAGTGTAACCATTCATTTCAGTAATATTTCGTACTGATCTATCCTGTGTAGCAGAAGGTAAAAAAGCTTCCAAAATATTTTTATCAATATTATAATTATTGTGGTCAGCAATAAATGCACCCTCTTTTAATAAAACTACTCCTGGATCTGATTCATTAGTTGATTGACTAGGATCCCATTCATTAGTAAGCTGTCTAGCCAAATCTAATAAATCTGGGTAAAGGGAAGCAAAGTCTTTATCTGTAAATGACATTTTAGATAATTGGATATCGTTATCATTAATCATTTTTTATTTACCCTCCATAATAAATAATATACATTAAACAATAGTATCTAATAAAACCAAGCTATATAAATCAGTTTGATAATTAGCTCTATTTAAAGCTACTATATTTATAATAACTTTGTTATCTTCACTTTTTATTGTAATGTTATTTCTTTCAATATAAATTTGTGGCATGAAAGTAGTAATAGCCGTGTATATATCATCAATTAAAATATCTCTTAATATAACATCATTTTGATCATATAAATATTTTTTTAAATTAGACCCAAAATAAGGATCTCCAAATAATTCACCCTTATTTGAATATAATAACATCTTTAAATTTTGTAATGTAGCATAGTAGTCTTTTGATATGTTAGTTGTAGTTCTATTAAAAATATCTGGAAATTTTATTGATCTCATTATAATCTACCACCTTAAGACCAAGTGCCAACAAGTTCATAATTATATGGAATATCTTCACGATTATTAGCCATATAAGAAGCTTGTTGTAACTGGAAAATATCATTTATAGAATACCCACCTATAGTGGTATTATCTGGTAAATTTACAGTACCATTAACATCTAGGTTATTAACAATATGATGTGATTTAGAATATTTACTATCTTCAATATATAATTTACCCATTATTACAGGAGTGTTTAATTTATCGTTTTCAAAAATTACAAAGACACAGTCTCCCACTTCATAGCCTTGATATTCACCTGGTTGATTACATAGTAAAGCATCGAAGACCATTTCTCTACTTGTATTATCTTCCAGAAATGGTATTCTAACTCTAAATATATTAGTACCATTTTTAGGTAGTGATTTTATATACCCTTTTAATATCATTATAACATCTCCTCATCAGGTGCTACTCTGGTTAATTCAAGAGTTGTTCTATAACCACCATAGTCTATTCGGTCAGTTTGACCAGTTATAATATAATAACCAGATGAATTATGCTTATGACCATAGAACCACACATTTAATTTTACATAATTCATTAAGATAGCAGGTTTTAATAATCCTTTAATATTTATAGTAGCCTGTACTGGAAATTCTGTTACTTTAGTTCACCAAGATTTATCTGATTCATTTAAATCAAACCTAGTGCCAGTAATAAGAGGTGAGAATTCATAATCCAATTCTCCATTAGAATTAATTCTTTTAATATAATCAGAATTACCTAAGGAATTATTATAATTATAATAAATTGACCAGTTACTACTATTTTTTAAACTAAAGCTAGTTACGATATTGGCCGTTTGATATCCAATATCTATTTCATAAGTACATAACTTATTTAAAGTATTAGTAGAACTTTGGATTTTTTGTACCATAAAATATGGTCCACCATAAACACCTGAAGTATCTTCCATAGTAGTTAAAGAATATACATTACTTTTTATAGCACTTGTACCAGGACTTCCTGCTGGAGTCATATATGAAACTAATAAAGCAATATAATCTAAAACAGAAATATTAGTACATGTAGGGATATGAACTATTTTATCATCAGAAGCAATTAATCCAGATTGTTCTACCAGGCTACGATCTTTCATTCCAACAAAAACATCTACTAGATGATATTCTGGATCATATAAAATTCTTTTTATTTCATCACTTGGTTTTGTTGTTACATTTCCTAAAGTATAACAACCACTTAAGGTTAAACTGGCAGTACTGGTAGCTTTAATAGTATAATTAATCACAGTGTTTTGCATATTGAAAGAAGTAGACACGTCAGTTATAATAGCTTCTTCTTCTTTATAAATATATTCAGGTAAAGAAAAATCACCATAATCAATACTGATTAATCTAGTTTGTGAAATTGAACTAAAAAGCTTTTCAAAGAAATTAGGGTCATCATTATATGCTACTGGATAAGATATTCCCAAGGTATATTGATTGACTGTTCCATTAATCTTTTTTATTTCAAGCGATTGAACAAAATTCGGGTACTTAGCTGAAACATTTTTATACATCCCATTATTTCCAATAGTAGTTTCTCTTTCTTCATAAACACCAAAGGTATAGCCACCTATTTTAACTCTTATAAATGGAGCTTCTACTCTGGAGGTATTAGAAATTAGAGAACCAATCCTATTTCTATTACTAGTTTTAGATCTAGATACATCAGGTACTTCTTGTATAATTTGAGCCATATTAAATATATCTTACCCCTGAAAGCGATGGGATGTATATAAAATTAAATTTATCAGATAATTTTATGTATGGGTCTTGAATACGATTGAAGTCAGCAATAACCCAGAATAAATCAGGCCTACCATAATAGTAATAAGCTAAATAATCAAGGGTATCGGTGTCCTTGACCATATGAATAGTATATTCTGTATTTAAACTTAATTGGCTGGTCAATCCATAAACATATTTATTATCTTCGTTATTAAAATAGAATGGGAAAGGAGCATACCTGGAGGTATAGTCATAGGTTTTTATTGATTTATCAGTTAAAACTTCCATAACTACCTCCTCCTTTTAACTCCGCCAAATACAAAATCTAGATCTGGTTCTTTAAGGTAAGTTAATAAATTACCATTTTCATTTAAATTAGTTCTTTCATTATTTGATTTACTTAGTGAGTCTCTACTGCCAGAACCTGATACACCACGATGATTTCCATTTTCTGAAGTAGATCCTCCGAGGGTACTAGATTCACTCTTATAAATTCCATTTTTAAATGTACTTGAAACTCCTCTAAATGATCCAGTTTGAACCACGCTGACTGCATCATATGGGTCAGTTTCAGTAACGTTAAAACTAATGTTGGCAATAGCATATTTATTGCCTACTAATATTGGCTTTTCATAGGTAACAGTTATACCACCATTGACTACACCTTTAATGAAAATATCATTTCCAAATCTTAGGGCTATCATTGGAGGAATTACTGCTTTAGATCCTGAGTTATAAATTTGATATTTTGGTAATGCTACACTTTGTAAATATTTAATCAAAATATCAATATAATCTTCATCACGATTGTCATAGTATTCATTCCTGAATTCTACTACTCTAGAATCTAAATTACTAACATTGGTATTTACATCATTCATCATATCTCGATGTAACTTTAAAGATATCTGAACTGATCTTGGACCAGAATTAGAATAAGTATATACTGGAGCTGATCTAGACAATGCATTAGTAGGCACGAAGGTACTATTTAAAGTATCAGAAATTGATTCTGGGTATAATGGTAATACACAGAATTTTTCTAGGTGATAAAAATATATATAATTATCTATTAATTTAGCACGTTCTACCATCTCAATACCCCTAAGAATGTTTCAGCGTCTTTATCCCCATAAGATAATAGATCATTCTTTAAATCTAAATACTTTATTTTAGAGTTATTAGCAATGTATGTTTCATCTGATGTTACTGATTTAATTTCATAACTTACTCGCTTATCACTTGGATTATTTAATTGATAAAAAATTTCTTTTTTAAGTGATGGTCCTCATAGGTCATATATTCCCTTAAAATAGGTATTTCGATATACAGCCTGTTGAAGTCTACCAATATTATCTGTTATTTGATCCTGTGGTATAATAGCATTATTAGTTAAATATTCTATTAACCTATCCGCAAATGGGTATGATACTTTATCATTAACTTCTAATAAAGATAATCTAGTAGGATAAACTCCTACAGAATTTTTATCATCAATGGCCATTTCGCCTATGATAGAATTCTGACATTTTACACCAGCTGTATAATTACCCTCAAGTACTGTTATTGTAGTATCACCAATAATCTTTGGGAGTTTAATTAATAACCTTAAGTTATTTTCAAAAGGCCAATATTTACTGGCATCAAAATCAGTGGAATATAAATATGGTGAACTAAACTGTGACCCTGGAATTTTAGTATAGGTATTAGCCATTAATTCTTTAGATAAGTCAGTTATTTCTGAAGTTGAATGTATTAAACAACAGATTTCATAATTAGTAGGAGAATCTATTGCAATTGTATATTGTTCATTAAATTTAATCGGGACTAAATAATAATTATATGAACTATTATTAGTATTTACTTCAAAAGTATTCCCAAGTTTAGTAGTGATATAAAAATTAACTCCATTTAAAGTCTCAGTGTTAAAACAATTATATAAAGGCATTAAATTAATTTTATTATAATCTCTTAAAAATCTTAAATAATTACCTAAATAAGTATGGGTATATGAATCATATATAGATGATTTAATAACTAAATTTTTAGTAATATTAATTTGTTTTCTATTATAAATATATTTATTTACTTCTATTAAGGAAGGAGATTCGGTAGAATTATCTCCTACATAGATATTATTTTTATTTATATAAAATCTCCCTGGATATATTATTTCATCTGGATTATTTACATCACCGGTATATACTTTATATATTGGTAAATTAAATTCCTTTAATAGTTCCTTAATATATCCAGTAGCTATGTTGGTTTCATTAAATTTATAATACATCTAATTTAACCTCCTTATAAGCCTTGTGATTGTGTTGAAGGAACTAAGCCTATTTCCGAAGTATTAGGATTGAACCCTCAGCCTAAAGCAGCTCTATTGGTATCATTAGATCCAAAGCCTTCAGTACTTAATTCTTTATAGGCACCAGCACCTTCGATGAATGTTGAGAATAATAAATTATAAATATTTTGAATATTCATAGCAGACAAAGTCATTACATCAGAAACATAAGACAAATCATTTCCGATTGTAACCGTATTAGCTGAGGCTACAATCTTTGAATAGGTTGAATATTCATATTGAGGTAATGATAAAATACTATCATTAATAGTATTTAACATTTCATGGATTGATCCATTTAAAGTAGAATTAATTGAAGTTAATTCCCCATGTAAGTTAGACTCACCACTGCTATAAATATTAGTTAATAACTTATGAGTATCAGATGCATATAGCCATTCTTGACCATCTGGGCTTGAAGATAATAACTTATATAAATCAGTTGTATCATAGTATTCTTCTGGTTGATCAATTAAATTTTCAGTAGCAAAATCTGTAGCACTAGTTTTAGCACTTCTAGCTATATCTGAAACATTGGTATTTCCAATAATCATAGCCCCAGAATTTTCTATACCTGAAGTTCTAGTAAACCCACCAAGTAATCCAGTACTTCTAATATATTGAGATCTATCTTGCCCGTTACCTAATAAATTGAAAATTCTATTAGCTCCAGTAACTCTTCTAGCACCAACCGTGTTGGTACCATCAGAAAAAATTCCCTGAGTATTTTCATTAACTAATTTTGATATACCCTTACCAATGAAAGTATCACCAAAGGCATTATCTAAAGTTTCTCCAATATTAGGACCAAGATTGTTAATAGAATCCATTAAACTTGGTAATGTAGCTATTAATGGGGCTGCACTTAAAATTGGGCCAAGCTCAGTAGTAATTTGATTACCTAAGAAATTAACTCCTAGGGTCATACCGCCTACGAACTGGGAAGCAACACTGCCTAGCATATCGGTCATTCGGTACATAGTATAAGTATCTCTGTTAGAAGCTACACCTGTAGCCCAGTCATACATGAAATTTTCAATGGTATTATTAATTTGTTGAGTAGAATAAACATAATCATTCATTCTACCTAATAATCTACTAATATCATCGGTTATAACTCCATTCTCAGTTACATTTCCAACCTGTGAAGCAGCTACAATATCTGAAACATTTAATCCAAAAATTCTTCCATATTCAGATCTAACAACGTTACTTGTACTTTCACCAATTTCTTGGATATAGCCAACAATACCACGCATTAATTCATTTACTGATTCTCCAGTTAAACCTTCAGTTAGCATCTGAGCATAAGATTGTCCTGACCTGGCAGCACCCATGACTAATAAGTTTTGCATGTTACTTCCTGATAAGGCTGAAATATTTCCAGAACCTAATTGGCCAATTGCAGTAGCTAAAGCATCAATGGTTGATTGACTCATACCAACGCTAGATAACGAACCCATCCACTGTTGTACTACAGCTTCAAGATTAATTCCACTCTGGACGTTCATTATAGACTGAGCTTCTAATAAGGCGTTAGAAACATTAGCAAATCCGTCTTTGATATATTGACTAGTTTCAAAGTTTTGATTTAAGAATTCTTTTAAGGAAGCTTCAATAGCCATCCTATTAGAAGATAAATCAACTCGTTGTAAGTTAATTAATCTAGTTAAAGATCCATTACTAGCATCAAAAACCATATTCAGGTCATCTGATATGGTTTGTAAGAAAGCTCTCTGCTCTACGTTATATAAAATACCTTCATTAACTAGGTTTTGTAAATTTTTATATACTTCCTGCTGTTTTACTAACCCAGTACCACCTAATGCTTTACCAAGATTATCAGTAATACCCTCTAATGATCTACTCGTACCATTTAAATTATAAGCCATAGCTGACTGGGTTTCCAGGAAGCTATTCATGGTATTTTCAAGAGTACTTTTTAAATCTTTAAATCCATTTAATAAGCCGTCAAATCTTTCTTAGCAGTTTTACCCTTAGTTGTATCGTCTAAATAAAGAATTTGTTGGCCGCCTATTTTTAATTTATGAGTAGCAGCATTAAAATCATCTAACCACTTATCTCTTTCGGCAGAGATTTGATCCTGTATTGATTTCTCAATATCAGCTACTTCTCTAGCTTCTTTAATCCTAGCATCGTATAGTTCTTTATTTAACTTTTTTTGCTCTTCCCTAATTCTTTTTAGGGCTTGATCAACAACTTTTAATTCTTCTTTATTTTGGGCTTTACGTTGTTTTTCTCGATAATCTTCTAGAGATTTTATTTTTTCTTTTGACTTTTTAAGGTCATCACTAATAATACCTTTATCTCTTTGATCAAGATTAAATTCACTTGATTTATTACTTGGCATGATGACCTCCTTTACTTAAATAAGTCTAATCTATTATTATTATTGTTTTTCTTCATAAGTTCCTCAGTTTTTTGAAACTCTTCTGTAATGAATTCCAACAAATAATTTTTTTCTATTGGAGTAATACTCATAAGATCAGTGTATGAGGTATTACAGTTCTTTGAAATTAAATAGCACTCTCTGACTATTTCTTTATATCTAAATGGGCCGTACGGCTTTCCATCATTAGTCAATTTCGGGTCTAAAAAATTCACTTGTGAAGCGAAATATTGTGTTAACATCATGACCACATTCAGTACAAGTAGCCACAATATTAACGTCAACACCAACCTTACTATTTAATTTTTCAGCTCTTTGTAAAATTAAGGTAGAATCTTTTAATGGCATCTTCTTAATAGTATTTCTTATGGTAGCAGGATTAACTGGTTGACCATCTATGGTTTTAATAATACTTTCTAGATTTAAAAGAATCGTAGGGTCTTCCTTCATATCTGGGAATTGTCTTTTCATTTCCTTCTTCTTTTTTTCAATATTATCTAAATCTCTTGGAGTCTGGAAACCAATTTCTACAGTTTTTCCCGTTGAAGGAAGGTTTATGGTTAAATCCTTTAATAAATCTTCTGAAAAGTAACTAACCTTTAAATCATCTAAATTTATTGTTTGGTCGAAAATACTACCACAGAAAGGGCATGCTACAGAAACTCTATATTCTGGGCCATAAGTAACTACTCTTAATTTATGTAATAAATATTGGTAATCTCCAATACATAAGTCGTATACCGAAACTGGAAGCTTAGTAATTAAACAATCTTCAATAATTTCGGCCATAGTCTTATATGGATTTTCAGTAGCTGTTAATCTTTTCATCTCTTCAGCTACAGTCATACTTCTTAATTTTACCGTTGGATCAAAAGGCTTACCATAGAGCAAGCCTTTTGATGGTAAACTATATTCTTCTTGAATAGTAATATTATTCATAATGCAAAGCCTCCTCGAATAATATATAATACAATATTATATATTAATCTGGTAAATGAGGGATTGCTCTATCAAATCTAATTGTAGCAGTTACAGTCTTCTTTCCTGAACTTTCATTATTCCATTCAACTTCAGAAATTCCTTTTACCCAGCAACCCTTTAAATCCCAGTAACGGACTAAAGTATTATCAGGTAAATATTCTAATACGGTAGCATCTACCTTGTATTTATCTGAACTAGGAATAGTATCATCAATTACATTATAAGATAATGACTGCCAAGCTAATAAGACAGATTTTCCATCAGCTCCAACGAAGTCATTAATAACTAACTGATTATCTGAGAAAGTTGGAGTACTAGCATAGTATACGGTACTATTTCCACGCTTAACTTCAATTTCTCCCTGAGAGAAGTGTGGTGGGTTAAAAGATACTACTGAGAAATCTAATACTTCCTGAGCATTAGTAATATATGAAGTAGTACTTTCTGGATCTTCACCGACTCTTAATAAATTATCCAAGCCTGAAACAATAAATCTAAAGTTATTTTGTCTAACAGGCTGATAAACGGTAGGGTTATCCGCTAAATGATATGTTCCAAATTCTGACATATTTTATCCTCCCTTAAATAGATTCTTCTTCAAACTCAACTTCTTCATCAGTTAAGTTAATTGTAATATCAAAGTATTCAACAGCTTCGATTGGTCTAATTGATAAAACAGCCTTAATTGTAGCCTTCTTATCAGTTTCAACCTTTCTCCAAGAATACCATGTAATACCTCTACCAGACTGCATCTGATCTAATAATGTATTACATAATTTCTTGAAGTTAACCCAAGTAATATCATCATTAGGTTCAAAGGTTGTTCTCATGGCAGCATGATAAATTTGTTTCTTAATATCACATAATAGAACTCTAATATTTAAGAAATCTCTAAATCTAAAGTCCTGAACACCAACAGCACCAGTGCTAGCACTTGAAGCAGTTCTATTACCCCAAATTCTATATCCATATGAACCGGCATTCATGATTGGGTTAACTCTAACTTCTAATGGTGAATCTCCGCCTTCAGGTAATGAATCACCCTGAAGTACATGCATAAATCTTTCACCAACTTCAAACTTAGGAGCTACTAAATCTGGAATAACACCTCTAATTGCTCCAGATACAGCAAACCAGTCAGCATTTGTTTGAATGCTACTTCCAAATGCAGCTAAGTAAGCTAAAGATGCTGGCATTTCAATACTCTTTAAGCCATCAGCTTCAGTACGAGAATTAGCAAAATTTGATAAATTAAAATAGCATGATGGCCATACACAAGTACCATATAAGCCTTTCTCACCAATACTTGGCATTGATAAAATAGCAGCTTGGTCATAGTTATTTGGTAAATCTAAGACAGCGATACAGTCACCCCTGGTTGCAGCCAAGGCTAAAAGGATCGATCTAAAATTATATCCGTTTCCTAAAGCACCAACTGTAATGAATTTAATATTATATAAATTCTTATCCTCAAAGCCAGTAAAAATACCGGCAACAGCTTCTGCTTCTGAGGTAGCAGCTGAACCATTAACAGCAGCAGTAAACTGTTCAATTACTGTTCCAGCTCCTGATGCAGTTGACAATGGCCATCTCTTTACTAAAACTTTTAATCCCTGATTTAATAATTCACAGATAAAATAATAGGTATTATCTACTTCGTCACCTGTTTTTGGAGCACTACCAACATCATTGATAAAATCAGTTAATCTTTCATATAATTCAATCTTTTTAACAGGTCTAGAAGTAGTATCCTCAGTATCTAGATACATAAGTGGAACCAATACAACGTTATCTGTGGCATCAAAGGAATTAAATCTAACTCGTTCTTGTTCTTTGATCGTAATTTTTGGCATTAATATTTTTTCCTTCCTAGTTTTCTAAAACTTCTATTGAACCTTCTTCTACCTTCCAATTATCCATGAATGGTACACTGAACAGATAAGCATCATCAATAGTTAATCTAAGTGTCATTCTAGTGAATTGTCCAGATATTAATCTTTCAGGTATATCTGAGCTATCAGATACAGAAGATTCTAATAATATAGTAGAATTGTGAAGTACCTTTGCATCATTGTAGGGTATCTCTATATTAATTCTAGGGTAATTAATAAAATTAAATATAAAGTTTCTTACATACTCATCAGCTTCTGCAAAGTACTTCGTATAAATGTCTAGCTGATAAGATAATTTAATCGGTATAGCATTTAATACCTTAGAGACTTCAGCCGTTGACCTGTTATGATCATTTACATCATTGGTTAAATGGCCTGCATCATATGAGAGAGATTTTTTAGTAGTAGATATTATTTCCATTTCACTATCCCTAGAAATAGCAATCAACGGTAATTTTAAGGGTTTATCATCTAATTGGTCAGCCCTCATTTGAAAGAATCGAGTGGAATCTGATGGAGATAATATAGTTAAATTAGGATCTTTTACCCAAGATTTAACTTTATCAACTAATGCTTGATCATAATATCTAATTGCCACCGTCTCACTCCTTATAAATTTTGTTTATGTTATCTTTTATATAATTAAATAATTCTGATATTAGAGGATAACCCTTAATTTCTCTAGTACCATAATTTATTAATCTTAGATAATAATCTAATGTTAGATTATTTACTTTAATTATATTATTAGTTTTAATAATATATTGATTATTTCCATTTTTAGAAATAATTAAACTGTTCAAGGCCTTTTTCAATAAAGAATATGAATTTATTTTATATTCTCTATCAAAGGGCTTAAATCTTTTTTTATCAACCGATATTTCAAATAGCTTTTTAATATAGCCAGGTAAATAAGAATAAATAAAAGTATCAATATTATCTAAAGAATTATTTGAAATTGTTAATTGCATTTTTACCCTTTTCAGTTGAGGCTATACTTTTTAAAAGAGCTTGTATTTGATTATCACTTAATTTAGAAGTATCATTATTTTTAATCGTAATAACATTATTTACATCAGAATCATCGGATATCTTTCCTTTATCAATTAAAGAATCTCTTATTTCTCTATAGGTTAAAACCTTATCACCTTCAAGAACTCCTATGTTATCGGGATTAAATAACACATTTTTTAAAATCCAAATCATTTCATTTTGGGAACAATCATAAAATTTTTCATCAGTTAAATATCTATTAATAATATTCTTACTATTATTATCCCCAGAAATTTTATTTAACATGGATTTTATATTAATCATTCCATCATGAACATAGGCGTTATATAATTTAAATATAGCGTTTGGAATCTTTAAGATATCTCTCAATAAATTACTTTCTTTTATTGAATAATCTAAAAAGGTAATGAAATCGTTATTTTTATTAGTAGCTTCTTCTACAGTAAATGATTCCATCCACCTTGCGAAGGAACTATCTCCGACAGATTTTCTAAATGATCTTATCTTACCTAATTCTAGAGCATTTTTATATCCTAGCGTTTTAATTAAAATATCTTCAGCTATGGTAGCTTTAGTATCTATACCATCACTATCATTAAATTTTTTCCTAAGTTCTGCTACGCTTAATCCTTCATCAGCATCTAATTCGGCTTCTAATTTTTTATTAGCTTCTAGATCTTTTTCATCGGCTTCATTTAATTTTGTTATCTTCATATTAGTTACCCTCATTTAATAAATTAAAATCAGTACTATTGAATAATTCTAATTCAGATTTTTCAACAGTAGTTTCATATTCTGGGACTATTTCACATGTGATACTAGCCGGGAATACCATAATGGCAGACATCTTTGTAACTCTAAATGTTCTGGCCATAGTATTATCATAAGCACTTGGTATTGTAAACAGGGCTCCTATTTGCAAACCAGGTAAATCATATGGTACATGAATTAATGCAGCAGATTCGGTTAATTCTGAATTCCAGCCTAATTTTTTAGCAGTCCTTTGTGTTAAATGTTCTTCAAAGACACATCCAACTTTGATAGGATCCTCATAATTAGAAACTATTTCTGACTGTAAGTTATAATGTTTATTTTCTTTTGGAGCCTTATATAATACCTGAATACCTATAAGTTTAACCATCTCATTAAAATAACGACGATGAAGTTTTGTGTTATGATTTAATAAGACACCATAATCACCCTTATAAGCCATAATAGTTAACTCCTTAATTATCTCTTCTTGATTCTTCCAAATACTCTAACTGTTTCGTTAGAATTGGTTGATTCATTTAACTGTTTAACTTTATAATTATAGATAAAGCTTTCAGGAATATATTTCTTTCCTTCTAATAATCCTCTAATGATGAAAGATTTCTTAGCTTCAGAGAATGTCTTGTTATATCCTTCTAAAATTAATTTACCCCTTCTAGAAAGAGTAGCATTTTCAAATACGAATTGAGTATTCTTTTTAGCTCCAGAATCAAAAGTAATTACGCCATCAACTAAAATTGATCCATTACTTTCGTTAATTTTAGTAGTCTTATAACCAGTTACATTGCTATAAACCTTACGCATATAAGATTCACCCATATCATCGAATGATTCTTCATCGAAGTCTTCGACATCTAATTCATCTTCCGCTTCTTCTTCACCATTGTCTTCAATAGGTTCTTCACTAGAAATTACTTTATCTTCAACAGCTTCTTCTGGAATTTCCTCTTTCTGTTCTTCCTCTGGAGAATTATTTTCAATCTCGATTTCTTCTTCAGAATCTAAAGGAACAATTTCCTCTGGACCAACTTCAGCGTCATCAGGTTCTGTAGTAATTGAATCTACTACTTCCTCTTCAGCTACTTCTTCTTCTAATGGCTCAGTAGTAACAGTTACCTTACCATTGTCATCTGAAGTCATTTCTAATTTCTGATCATCTGTTTTAATCTCTACTTCCTTAAAATCTTCCTTCAAGTCTAAAACAGCTGGGTCTTCATTTACTGGATTATCCTGAGGAGTCTCTAATTTGATATCATCTTCTACAGAAACATCTGGATCAACTCCAACCTTTGATGGATCTTCGAATCCTTCTTCCAATGAATCACATTCTTCTAATGATTCACATTCACAAGGTTTCTTTCCACAATGTGGACAAACTCCATCTTTAGTTTCATGTAAGTGTTTTCTGTTGATTCTATTTTCTAATGATTCTTCAACTTCGACTTCTTCTTCCTCAGTTACATCATCAGGAGTAATTTCTACTTCATCTTCAACTTCGATATCATCTGGAGTAATCTCTACTTCATCTTCTTCTGGGTTAATTTCTTTATCAGAATCAAATGGTTCAATCTTTCCAATTACAGTGTAACCCAATTCATTATTACAAACTGGGCATGGTTCATTGATATTAGCCAAGCCTGATTCTTCGTCGATAAATACTTCTTCCTTATCTTTATAGATTCTGGTATGGCAGCATTCACATTCAAGAATAACCTTTCCAACATAATTATCTTGGAGCTCAGTTTCATCATCGGCTTTTACATCAATGATTTCTTCTTCAGGAACTTCATCAACATCATCTTCAATAAATGATCTTAATTCATCTACTTTATCAGCATCGACAGATATATCAAAATCATCTTCAAGTAAGCTGAGTCTTTTGAAAGCTTCCTCTAAATAATTTGTGTCCATTTATTACCTCCACATTATTATATTTAATTTAGCAAAATACGATATATTTAAATTATACAAATTTTCAGGGCTAGTCACATGGATAGGTGAAATTAGCCTGAGTCTGAAGCCTTTCTCGCAAGGCGGTTAAATCAGTATTACCCTCAGTGAGAAGGGTTTCACCATCTTGGCCCCAAATAGCATCATTTAAAGTATATCTTGTTCTGATTCGGCCTAGAGTTATTTTAGTATGAGCTAAAGACAGTCTTAATAGTATATCGGTTCAATACTCACCTTTAACTTCTTCAACTGATTCTAACTTAGGAACATACTCAATGGTAACTTTAGACGGCATCCCGTTAGAAAAATTAATATATAATTTACCACCAGCTTGATCTTCCTTAAAATCTAAATCAGTAGAAAAAGTAGAAGATATCTGCTGCATGGTATTATATGCTGCATAGTTCAAAGCTCAATTGTTAGAATTATAACCATAATAATTATTTGCAAAATTCCACTGAGCGATAAACATTGGATCTGAAGTAGTAGCTCCATCCCCAGATGAAACCCCTGAAGCCTCAGACCTATAAACATTAGAAATTGAACTTATCTTTATATTATTATTTTCTTGTAAAGAAATTAAATCAATACAACTAGCAGCATCAGCCATAACTAAAGCAGTAGAATCATAATATCGATTTAATTCTTTTAAAGAAAACATAACAATTTTTTCTATATCAGAATCTTTTAATTCACTTTCTAATATTCCTCCAGTTAATTGAAATTTTATTTGTTCTACATATTCTTTTAATTCCATTATTCAACCTCCGTGACTTCTTCTGTTTCTTCTTCGGTTTCTTCCTCTGGTTTATATAGGCTTCTTTCTATAGATTTATCTATTTCTTCAACGTCTTCTTCATTATCCATTGAATTAGCCAATTCATCATCTACCTCATCAGAAATATATTCATCATAAGAAATATCAAAAATTGCTGGAAAAATTAATCTTTTAAATTTATCCTCATAATTTTCTTGCATATATTCAACATAATTTGAAATACTAGTAGCTAGCTTCATAGCCCAATCCAAATTATAAAGAACAGCAATGGTATGTTTACACCCAGCACCCTGATTATTATTAGGGTTAGTAATATCTGCTACTCTAACCTCTGGTCTTCCACCATTATATCTATCTTTAGTAGCCCAGTAAGAGAATCTATAGCAATTATGGAGTATAACTCCTGCATTGATATAAAAATTATTCCATTTTTCTACTGATAAATCATAAACAGGAATAGGGTTTTCATACTTAATAAATTCTACACTCTTTACTTTATGATTATAAGCATTTAAACCAAAGTATTCTAACATAGAATTAAATGATGAAAAAACTTTACTTCAATGAGGGTCTCCATTTCTTCTGTTTGCATAGAAATTTTCTTCTGTTAATGGTATATTCTTTTCAATTAATTCTTTTAAATTTCTTAAACAACGAGACACTTTCATTTTTTGAGGGTTATTATAGTTTTCATTCCCATATTTTTCTAATCTACTTTTTTTAGATTTTAACAAATTTTCTTCAGTATGAACAGTATCAAAGCCATGTTTCCTAGCGGTCATAAATTTTTCACTCTTCATATAACTATCTCTGTTATTTTGCCAGCCGGTCTTACTATTTACTTTATTTCTATTTGAAATTTTAGTTCTTTCCTCGTCAGATAAGTTGTTATAGTGATTTCTGATACCCTGTAAAGCTAAGGCTTCAACCTCAGGAGTATGTAAATTAACACCCCTCTGTTTTGATGCATTATTAAATGCCTCTGTATTATAACAGCCTCTTACCCAGGCAGATTTTGTTGCATTGCTGTGAACAGTAAAGTCTCTATCTATTTCTTCTTGTGTTCTATTTGAATAGTAGCCATTGTCACTCCACAAGGCATCATACATGACCTTAGCTTGGATTTTATACCCCTCAGTTGAGTGATCCTTCACTTTCCTATTATGTTCCTGACCAGCCTTTATCCATTTATCCAATACGCCAGATTCTTTAACATGTTCATAATGATATTTATAATGTTCTTGGACACCCATAGGTTTTAAATTAGATGGATAATTATTCTTTTTATTAAAATCAATATGATGAATTGCAATAACTTCTTCACCACTTCTTATCTTGGCACTATCTATCTCTTCTTTTAATAGTTCATTGGCAACTAATTTGTAAACACTAAAATAAGAAGTCTGTTTCTTAGAATTTAATTTTACATTTTCATACCCATTAGTATCTCTAAAATAAAGAGGCATTAAAGATTGACCACTTTGTAGTTTTTCTGCTTCAAGATACGATCCATCTCTAAGCATGTATTTATGATTAGGAGTTGTTAAAATTTCTTCTCCATTGTCTAATGTAACCTTTACTAACTCAGTAGTGTAACCACTGACCCACACATCATTAACATGTCCAGGTTTAAAATCACCATTAGAATCGGTTGAATATACCCAAAGGTCTTCGCCCTTATCAAATTTATCTTTTAATTCTTCTACAGTATAAACTTCACCATTTAAAAGTTTTATTTTGGTGCTTCCTTCTAAACATCAATCAGGGCATGAGCATGAAATATAAATATCTTGTTTATTAATGGAATCGATTAATGCTCTATAAACACATTTATATTCAAATTTATTTTTATTACGTTTTACTTCACGTTTTATTCCATCACAGATTCCCTCAAAAAGTACTTCAACTTCATAATTATCTGTTTCTCCATGAACAGGCACTTTAAAGGATAGCATATTACCTTGGAATAAAGCATTCATATCAATCTTATTAAAATTAGTAATACTATTATAGATATGCTGTTTATTTTTTCTTTCATATCTAGTAGTACCATAAGATTTTACGGGGGCGGCAGCCTTTGATTGATTGATTAATTCTCTTCTAGTTTTCTCTAATAATAATTTTGACATACAAAAATACCTTATTATATTTAATTTAGCAAAATTAAATCAAAAATAAGATACAATAAAAAATGAGCAGTTCTGCTCATTTAATAAATTCCTCTTAATAATTCACTATCTATAAAATCATCTTCTGGTTCTAGATTATTAATAATTTTTCCTCTAGTAACTACTGTTTGTTTTTCACCTTTATAATCTTTGTGATCTTTTACGGTAGCTCTAATAATACTACCTTCTTTGATACCTTCAAGACTAGTGCCCCAAAGATAAATATTATTATCAGTACCAACAATTCGATAAAAGCTATAGTAATTAGAGCTCCAGCCATATCCATAAGATCTTGAAGTTAATAACTTAAAATCTTTTACAATAAATTCTATCTTATCTCCAATATTTCCAACATATGTTGAAGGACTATTCTCTCTTTCTTCCTGAGCTTTTAGATCTTTAAAATAAAGGTCTAGGCCAGATAATAATAAATTTAATTGATAATCTTTTACTACTTTATTCTTCCTTAATTCTAATAATGATCTTAAATAATCAGAATTTTTTTCGTTATATTTATTTTCTATCCAATTTGAAAAATCAGATACTTCTACAAATGAAGTTTTCTCTGATAAATTATTATAATTATCTTTAATATAATTTGTTGTTTCACCTTTAATATATCCTTTATTTTTGATAATTGGATATGATTTAGTAACTAATTCGAAATAGTTATATTCCATAAAATTTTCCTCTTTATTTACATTATTATTATATATAAAACAACAATATAAATAAACTAATAAAAAAGAGGAATCTTATGATTCCTCTAAAAATTAATCTTTTTTAATTACTAGATGCTTGAGTCGATTACTTCAACCTGTCCTAAGAACATGTTGTTGCCTTCTACGATTTCGATCTTACCAATTAAAGCTGGGTTTAAGATCTTCATATCATATAAGGTTGAGAAGCCCTGGCTCATTGTGCCATCAGCGAAACCTAATAACTGAGTTGGAACGATTGGCATATCGTTTATCTTTTATGTAATTCGTTAAATTACATACTAACTTATGTTAGCTCTATATCTCTATAGAGACGAGACTATATTATCACCCTTATAGGGCGTGAGGTCTTTCGGAATAACTTTATTCCTACAGGGCGCTACCCCTTAGTCGTTGAACTTTCTTGTTTAACTCTACCATGTTTAATTGATTTATTAAACAAGCTTAGCTGCTGATTGTCCTATAATATATAATTTTTCAAACCTTCAAGCTTATTCTCACGAATTACTTTGTAGTATATATACCTTCAGGAGATTCCAGCAATTAACCTCATTATCATCTAGTTATTACTAACTAGAGCCACATTTTTAACCTTAAATCTCTGAGTTATTTACAACTTCTACCTGACCTAAGAACATGTTATTTCCAGTAGTAATTTCAATCTTACCAATTAAAGCTGGATTTAAAATTCTCATGTCATACATTGTAGAGAAACCCTGAGACATAGTACCATCAGCAAAACCTAATAACTGAGTTGGTACTATAGGAAGATATGGAGCGTAAACGCCTGTAGCGGTCTTTCCATCAGCACCTAAAACACCAAGTAAGCATTCCTTACCAAGCATTGGAGAAACGATAACCTTTAAGCCAGCAACAGTACCGGCAACGTATGGTCCATTTACTACAGCATTAGCAGCTGGCTGGAATCCCTTGACGAATGATAAGATAGGCATAACCTCTGGGCCAACTAACATCCAGTTAGGCATCCAACGGCCAGTCTTCTTGTATACAGCAGCCTTAGCCTGTTCTAATACTCTAGCAAAGCCTTCAGCCTTCATTGAGTAAGAGATTGTATCTAATTCTTCATCTACCCACTGTAAACCTTCAACGTTCTTAGCAGCTTCCTTAACTAATAATACAGCTTCACCATCGATTTCATACTGTAATTCAGCCTGAGCCTGCTGAGCGATTGTAGCTTCGAAATCCATGCCATAATCCTGCTTGCTCTGGAATGCAGCAAACTGTGAATAATAAACAGCAATTCTACGAGCTCTAGCTGTTAAATTAATACCAGCCATATGACCAACTAATGTTGGTAACTTTTCCTGTGGGATGTATTCATTGTCATAAATATACTTAACCTTATGACCAGCTGTACCATTAGAAATCTGGCCAGCAGCAATTGTTAATTCAGTTGGATTGCCTTCTGAATCAAGAGCATCCATATCCCAAGCCTTTAAAACTGGAGTCCAAGAAGCCTTTGCATCACTGCCTAATGTTTCAACAACAGCAGCACCTGTGTAACGAGCACGGCCTTCTGTCATTTTGCCTAAGCCTAAGATTGGAGAATTAGTAATTGTGTTAGCTCCCCATGGGTCTGTGTAAGCGCCATCCTGTCCACCACGGTAGGCAGCCATAGCGTTCTTGAATGGATCAGCTTCAGCAATGCCACCAGCACCGCCCTTTTCTGTACCAAGAGAAAATTCCATATAAGTCAAATAACCACTGAATGAAGTCATTGGCTTAACCATGAAAATGTCATTAACAACCATTTATATTACAAACAAATCGTTTCCATTTGTTTTCTATATGTCACCATATAGATTAGACTATATCACAATCATAGCTT